>Ga0209181_10000177_pt1 | contig 116906 bp, 104 predicted proteins | sample MAT05_FD_187208 | JGI IMG/M metagenome (GOLD analysis project Ga0209181, IMG submission 187208) | Freshwater microbial communities from Lake Fryxell liftoff mats and glacier meltwater in Antarctica - MAT-05 (SPAdes) (version 2) | ecosystem: Environmental > Aquatic > Freshwater > Ice > Liftoff...
CGATAAAAGAAATGAATAGGAAGGCGATTTGAGAAATGAAAAATACGCTTTTTTTATCGCTAAAACTTGCAGTTACTTTCTGACAGATTTCATTCAGGATATAGGCCAGCCCAATAAAGAAAAGCGGCATGGCAATTGAGATGTAGCGATTTGCTCCGCCTTTATGTTCCCAGGCATCTCCGCCAACATAGACGCTGTAGGCGATTTGGGCTGAAAATAAGAGCGTCAATACGATTGCTTTCCAATCACGGCGGAAGATGAATAGGGTGAATGGCAGTGTGAAGAGAATCCAATTTGAGTAATAGGCCAGATGGATTAATGCATACAGTCCGCGCAGGACGCGCAGGGTGAGCGGGAAGCCTTCTATTTTTAGATAATAAGTATTGGGGAGCAGTTGCCCGTAATATAAGTAACGCGCCAGAGTTTGCCCGCCCAGTGTCAGAATTAATAATCCCACCCCCCATATTAATTGTTGTTTGCGAAATTGCGGCTGGACGAAAAACAACACCACCAGAATCACGATATACGGAATTATCATATCGAAGCGGATAAGCGTCGAAACAGCGAGCAGGATATAGGTCCAGATGGGGAAGCGCTGGGGAGCATTCCGCAGGATGATATAGACGCTTGCTGTCAAAATCAGCGCGAGAACACTCACTTCCATTCCGAGCAATGCCCACCAATTGAGGGGCATGTAAAAAGCAGTCAGCGCAACAGCGGCGATCATGGTCAGTGTATTGTCTGTTAGTTCTTCAACGATCCTGCGCACAAAATATAAAGTGCCTGCCATAAAGGCCAGCCCGCTGAGTTGAATGTACAGGCTGATGGTATTCGATGGGATGGGCAGCAGGTGAAAGAGCGCCATGTAGACCACCCAGAGCGGATTGGTGAAACCTTCGACGTGTTCGCCAGCATTCCAGACCAAGCCGAGTCCATGTGCCAGATTGTATGCGTAGCGCATGGAGATCATGGCATCATCAAAAAGGACGTGGTAGGTTTTTCCGCCAACGAAAAAACTGCTGTCTTGAATATAATGCCAGCCATAATAGATATAGCCCAATACGATCAGGCTAAAAAGAATGTTGCGTATATATTTTGAAATCATGCTTCAATTATAAATGTAAATATTAATGAGATTGTCATGCTTGCAGCTTATTATTGCTTTTGCTAAATCTCGAAAATCAAAATTCACCGACTGAATTTTGGAGTATAATTTGCGCTTGTGTGAAATTTCGCAGTAACGATTTTGCAAAATAAATCAATACTCATAAAAATAATGGAGTTAAAAAAATGGCAAAAGCAAATCTAATTACCCCTTACGGCGGCAAACTGGTCAACCTGGTGGTTGAAGGCAAAGAGCGTGATGAACTGCTCGCCCGTGCCGCAAAACTTCCCTCGATCAAAATCACCATGCGCAATATGTGCGACCTTGAGTTGCTCGCCACGGGCGGATTTTCTCCCCTGACAACTTTTATGGGCAAAGCGGATTATGATCGCGTGCTCAAGGAAATGCGCCTTGCGGATGGAACCCTCTTCCCGCTTCCTATCACCCTGACAGCTGATCCCAAAGAACTACCGACAGTGGGCGAAGAATTGGCATTGCGCAGCGCAAACTTTGATCTGATCGCGGTGATGACTCTTGATGAAGTCTATCACTGGGATGCAGAGACCGAAGCCGCTCACGCCTATGGCTCAACTGATTCCAAACACCCTATGATTTCCGAGATGGCGCGTTGGAACAAGGTCTGCATCTCTGGTCCATTGAAAGTTGTTAATCTTCCCAAATATTATGATTTTATAAATTTACGTCATACGCCCGCCCAGGTGCGTGCCATGCTCGAAGATATGGGACACGACAATGTCGTCGCTTTCCAGACTCGCAATCCTTTGCATCGCATCCACGAAGAACTCACCAAACGCGCCGCAGCGGAAGTCAAAGGCTCGTTGATCGTTCATCCTGTGGTCGGTATGACCAAGCCCGGTGATGTAGATCATTACACCCGCGTCCGCACGTATAAGGCGTTGGTTGATAATTATTACGATAAGAAAGACACCATGCTCAGCCTGCTCCCATTGGCAATGCGTATGGCAGGTCCCAAAGAAGCGCTGCTGCATGCCATCATCCGCCGTAATCATGGCGCGAATCATTTTGTGGTTGGCCGCGATCACGCAGGGCCGGGCAATGATTCTTCGGGCAAGCCGTTTTACGGTCCGTATGATGCGCAGGAATACATGAAGAAGTACGAAGCTGAGCTTGGCGTCAAAATGATCCCGTTTGAAATGCTGGTTTATCTGCCTGATGAAGCTCGTTATGTCGAAGAAAAAGATGTGCCCAAGGGCGCCAAAGTGTCGAATATTTCCGGCACGCAAGTTCGTGATGATTATCTCGCCAAAGGCAAATTGCTTCCCGAATGGTTCACACGACCCGAGACGGCTGAAATTTTGCGCGAGATGTATCCTCCGCGCCACAAACAGGGTTTTTGTATTTGGTTTACCGGCTTAAGCGGATCAGGCAAGAGTGCCACAACTGAAGTACTGACCACTTTGCTGCTTGAGCGTGGACGCGAAATCGCCATCCTCGATGGCGACGTTGTGCGCACGCATCTTTCCAAGGGACTTGGTTTCAGCAAGGAAGACCGCGATACCAACATTATCCGCATCGGATTTGTGGCGGGTGAAATTGTTCATGCGAGCGGCGCAGTGATTTGCGCGGCGATTAGCCCATATCGTTCCACCCGTGCAGAAGCCCGCAAGATGGTGGGCGAGAACTTCATCGAAATTTATATGGACACACCCGTTGAAGTCTGTGAACAGCGTGACGTGAAAGGCTTGTATGCCAAAGCACGTCAGGCCATGGTAGACGGCAAACCGATGGGCTTCACCGGTGTGGATGATCCCTACGAACAGCCAATTGAACCTGAAATCACCTTACAGGGTTTCGGCGCATCTGCTGAAGATAATGCCCGTAAGATCGTTACCTATCTTGAAGAACAAGGCTACATCGCCAAACAAGCGTAGTTGACTTTTAACAGAGGCGCGCCCTCGCCCTATTCCTTTCCCTTTGTGCGGAAGGGGGGAAGGATGAGGGAGCGTCTCTGTCATTTATCTGAATGAAACATTATTTGAAGTCTCAGTCTCTTTTTTTGACTGTCCTTGGTTTGATCGCCATGGGCGCAGTAAGTGTGTTGCTGTATAGCACACCCGAAGGGCTGGGACTCTCAGATGACTCGATTGGTTATATTGCAGGTGCGCGTAGTATTTTGGCGGGAAATGGCTATCGCGAAGCATGGCTCGCGAGCAACGGCCCCGTTACACATTTTCCCCCAGCTTTTTCATCCCTCCTCGCCCTCCTCGGCCTGAGCGGACTTGACCCTCTACGCGGCGCGCGTTTTCTCAATGCGTTGTTATTTGGCGCAAACACATTTCTGCTTGGCCTGATTGGCTGGCGTATGACCAAATCACAGCTTGCAGGGATTATTCTTGCCTTGTTGTTTGTCGTAAATGCTTCCTTGTTTCGCGCTCATGCCGTGGCAATGAGTGAGCCGCTGTATATTTTTTTCAGTCTCGCCGCTTTTTTGTCCTTCAACTCTGGCGTGCAACAGCAAGATGTTGTACGTACGGCAGCAAGCTCCCGTGCTCCAAAGCAACATACCTGGCTCATCGCTACAGGCATTCTTACTGCCTTTGCCTATCTTACACGCTACGCCGGTCTCGCTTTACTCGCAACCTTTCTTGTTGCGTTTATTCTTTTGCAGGACACATGGCGCAAACGATTGACTGGTATCGGTTTCTACCTGGCAGGCTTCCTGCCTTTTGCTCTTGCGTGGAGTATCCGCAACAAGATTGTCGCCGACAACGCCACCAATCGCATGTTGGTTTATCATCCGCTGACAGCAGAAAATATCGAAACGGGTATTTTTAATCTGACAGAATTTCTGATCCCTGTTGAAGCATGGCGGCGTGAAATTACAAAAGCTCCAAATGCATTTATTATGATCGTGTTGTTCATCACTCTGGCTCTGCTGGTTTGGGTTGTGGTTAAGGGATTGAAGAAATTCTTTCAACCCTCCAGTGAGTTCCCTGAAATTTTATCCTTCACCAATGCGCTTTACATCTTTGGTTATCTGGCCTCAATTGTTTCATCCATGGTGCTGTTTGATGCGAGTACAAAATTCAAGCTGCGTATTCTTTCGCCTGTTTATGTTGCATTGCTGATCCTGCTTGTCTTGTTTGGGAATTGGCTGTGGAGCAAACGCGCAGCGCTGGTTGTGTTTGCCGCTCTTTTTATTTTTATATTTTCTCTGTATGACATGTCAAATGTTGTCGAGAAACTTCATAAAAGCGGACAAGGGTACGCATCCTTCCAATGGTACGATTCAAAAGCAATGGATTTCCTCAGCCAACTTCCTGAAGGGATTCGCATTTACACCAATCAACCTGCTCCCGTTTATCTTTATACGAATCGTCCCAGTTATGTTTTACCTGATCTGATCGATCCTGTTACGGGCTTGCCGCGCGAAGGATATGAAGAAGGCGTACAGACACTTCAGCAGGATGTGCTTTCAGGAAATGCCGCCCTTGCGCTTTTCAAATTTGGCGCAGAAGATCAGGATGTGCAAAATGTATATGTTCAGTTATCCAATGGCCTGTATCTTGCCCATGAAACTCACGGCGACACGATATACTTGGCCCATCCATAAAAAGGATACCCATGACAATTTTTGATAAATTTAATTTGAAAGATCAGGTGGCGGTCGTGACGGGCGGGGTGGGATTGCTTGGCGCGGAATTTTGCAAAACACTCGCTGAAGCAGGCGCATCTGTTGCGGTTGTTGATTTAAATGGCGATGCGGCCAATAAAGTTGCGGCTGGCCTCACTCAAGATGGATATAAAGCCATCGGAATCGCGACCGACATCACCCAGCCAGACTCAGTCAACGCGATGGTCGCCTCGCTTCTTTCGACGTTTGGCAGGCTCGACGTTCTGGTAAATTCGGCGGCGCTCGATCCAAAGTTCGACCCCGATGCCGCGGCCAGGGGAATTGCACCGGGCGCCTTCGAAGATTATCCGCTTGAGCAGTGGAATGCGGCTTTGAATGTGAATCTCACCGGCATGTTCCTTGTCACTCAAGCCTGCGTCAAACCCATGATTGCTCAAGGGAAAAAAGGCAGTATCATCAACATCTGCTCCACCTATGGGCTTAACGGCCCCGACCAGCGTTTATATATCAAAGATGGAAAACGCGTGGCCTATAAACCTGTTTATTACACCACCACCAAAGCAGGCGTGATGGGTTTTACCAAATACCTCGCCGCCTATTATGCTGAGACAGAGATTCGCGTGAACGCGCTTACTCCGGGCGGGGTCTTCAATCATCACGAGGAATATTTTGTGAAAAATTATTCTGCTAAAACCATCCTTGGGCGCATGGCGAAAAAAGACGAAATGAATGGCGCATTGCTATTCCTTGCCTCTGAGGCTTCCTCTTATATGACCGGTAATAATCTGATCGTGGATGGCGGGTGGACGGCGTGGTAAATTCTGAAATCCTCGCTCTCATCCCCGCTCGCGGCGGCTCAAAAGGAATTCCGCGTAAAAACATCCGTAGTTTTGCGGGCTATCCGCTGATCGCGTGGAGTATTGCTGCGGCGAAGCAGTCAGAGTTTGTAACTCGTATCATTGTCTCCACCGATGATGAAGAGATTGCGGCCATTGCCCGTGAATGGGGCGCCGAAGCGCCATTCCTTCGCCCCGCTGAAATTTCACAGGATAAAACAACCGATTTGCCTGTATTCGAACATGCGCTAAAATGGCTGGAAGATGTGGAAGGATATCATCCTGATATTGTTGTGCAATTACGCCCTACGTCCCCTGTCCGCCCGCTGACAATGTTGGATGATGCCATTCGTATTTTGATCGAGCACGAAGACGCTGATTGCGTGCGCGGTGTTATCCCTGCCGCGCAAAATCCATTCAAAATGTGGCGGCTTGATGGCGATAACAAACCGCTGACTCCATTACTTAAGGTGGATGGAATCGCAGAGCCGTACAACGCGCCGCGGCAAATCCTTCCGCCTGTGTACTGGCAGACAGGTCATATCGATGCCATCCGTACTTCAACGATTGCCCGGAAAAAATCATTGACGGGTGATGTGATTTATCCTCTGCTGATCGATCCGAAATACACAATTGATATTGACAGCCTGCCTGATTGGGAAAAATACGAAGCGTTGGTGTACAGCGGTTTACCGATGGTGTCACCGGGCAAAGCCCGCAAGAGCATGCCTGAAACCATAAAGCTGATCATTTGTGATTTTGATGGGGTGGTGACAAACAACCTGGTACTCACTGACGAAAATGGAAAGGAAACCGTTTCCGCTTCGCGCAGTGATAGTATGCACATCAAGAGATTGCGCGAACTGGGTGTTGAAGTGATGATTCTTTCTTCGGAGCCGAACTCTGTTGTAAAGGCGCGTGCGAAAAAGATGGGGGTGGAGGCAATTCATGGAATCGGCATGCAGGATAAGGGTAGAGTGATGCGTGAAGTTCTCGCGCAGAAAAATGTCGCAGCTGAGAATGTCATCTATGTTGGCAATGACCTCAATGACCTGCCCTGTTTTGAGATCGCGGGCTGGTCTGTGGCGGTGGCAGATGCGTATCCTGAAGTGATCCGCGCGGCAGATTTTGTATTGACGAAAGCAGGCGGGCACGGAGCAATTCGTGAATTATGTGAAATTATATTAAATAGACTTGATAGATTTCCCCCTTTGGGGACTTCGTAAAAAAACAGTCAGGTCTCAAGGAGAAAATAAAAATGGCTCGTGAAATTAAATTTGGAAATCGAATAATGGGAGATGGTCATCCCGCGTATGTGATCGCGGAAGTGGGTATCAATCACAATGGCGATCTGGATGTTGCCAAGAAAATAATTGATGCTGCCGCAAATGCGGGCGCAGATGCAGTCAAGTTCCAGAAGCGCACTCCTGAAGTATGTACGCCGCTCGATCAACAAAAGCAAATGCGCGAAACTCCCTGGGGCTACATCACTTATTTGGATTATCGCTACAAGGTTGAATTCAACGAAGAACAATACCGCGAGATTGACCGCTATTGCAAGGAAAAGAAAATTGATTGGATGGTTTCTGTGTGGGATGAACCCTCGGTTGATTTTATGCAGAAGTTTGATACGCCCGCCTATAAAGTCCCTTCGGCTTCGTTGACCGATCATAATCTTTTGAAGTATGTTCGTCAGACAGGCAAGCCTATTATCATTTCAACAGGCATGTCTACCATGGAGCAGGTGCATAAGGGCGTGAATGCTGTTGGTGAAGATAATCTGGTCATCATGCATTGCACCAGCACGTATCCGTGCGAACCTGAAGAATTAAATCTCAATATGATTGGCACGCTGCGCAAGGAATTTCCAAATACCCCCATTGGTTATTCAGGTCATGAAACAGGCCTTGTGCCTTCCGCTGTTGCCATTGCTTTGGGAGCCACCTCAATTGAACGCCATATCACTTTAGACCGCGCCATGTGGGGCAGTGACCAGGCCGCATCGGTCGAGCCAGGCGGTTTTGAGAAACTTGTCAAATATATCCGTGTCACCGAATCCGCTTTGGGCGATGGTGTGAAAAAAGTGTACGAATCTGAAAAAGGTTCGATGAAGAAACTGCGCCGCATTGTAAGCGAATAAATTTTAACCACAAAGGACACAAAGAGCGCCAAGGTTTTCCTTTGTGTATCTTTGTGTCCTTTGTGGTACATTGATCTTATGCCGCTCACTCAAAAAATTCGCCGCGTACTTCGCCCTGTTGGAAAAACCGCTCAAGCCATCGCACGATGGAAGCGGTTTTCTTTTCATGAAGCGCCGCCTATTTTTGGAAATTCCAAACCAAAGAGCGGCTCGCATTTGTTATTGCAAATTCTGAACGGCTTCACGCAAATCATGCCGTATCGTTATGTGGATGCAGATCCGATCCGCACGATCAAGAAAGATGGTGGACGGCGAACGACAGACGATATTCTGATGGATTTGCGCGCTGTGCCAAATGGTGTGATCGGTTGGGGCTATGTGGATGCAACCAAAGAAAACGCATCTTTCTTAACTGATACAGGGCGCGTCAACTATTTCATTTATCGCGACCCGAGAGATATGCTTGTCTCGCAAGTCTTCTTCGCGACCGATATGCACGGCGAACATGGGATGCACGCACACTACAATTCCCTGCCTGATTTTGGCGCAAGACTCAAAGTCGCCATCACCGGCATTGACCGGGATGGGCTGAAAATGGTCAGTGTGAAGCAGAGATATGAAAGCGTATTTCAATGGCTGGATGCCTCACAGCAAAAAAATGTGATGTGCATCCGCTTTGAAGATTTAATTAATAATCGCGATGTTACCTTGAATGCCATGCTAGATGAAGTCGAAAAAACGGGTTATAAGATTCCAACTCCGCGCGAAAAGGCATTACCGATTTTAATTGAGGCTATTCAACCCAGGAAAAGTCACACCTTCCGCTCAGGAAAGACAGGCGGCTGGAAACAGCATTTCACTGAAGAGCATAAGAAATTGTTCAGGGATGTTGCAGGGGATTTATTGGTCAGACTGGGGTACGAAAAAAATAATAATTGGTAAATTGAGGGCGGCTATAAGTCGCTCTTTTTGTTTATAATGAACTCAATGAATATAAAAGATTTTTACACCCAACGCATCAAACGCGGACTCATCCGCAGGCTCAATAACCTAAAAGTTACCAATGTTGCCAGGCAGGTGGTGAAGCGCGAACCTGAGCCGAAAGGACAACCTGTTGTCTTCTTCAAAGCCTCTACAGGGATTGATGATCTTTCGTGGAACAGCGGATTTCATTTACTGGCTTCGTGGGCGTTCCGCTTGCAGGGCATCCCTGTTGTCTATTTTGCATGTAATTCAGGGATGAGCAAATGTGTGCTGGGGACGAATCGCGATAACCCACACAAGGACATGCCTTGCAAAACTTGCATTCAACAGTCGAAAGTGTTGTATAAAGACGTTGAAACGTTGAAACGTTCAAACGTTGAAGATGATGCGCTGAGCTTGTCGAAGAGTCAAAAGTCAAAGGTCAAGTGGTTTTCTTTTGACTATGATTCTGAATTAAAAGAAGCCATTCGTGATTTGGACATCAATCACCTATCACGTTTTATTTTTCACGAGATTCCCCTTGGCGTATTATGCCTGCCTGGGCTGCGCTGGGTCTTGCGGATTCATCACCTGAATGATGATGAGAATACGCGTTATTTGTTGCGGGAATATATTTATTCGGCATGGAATGTGGCGCAGGAATTTTCAAAACTTCTCGATCAAGCCAATCCGCGCGCGGTGGTCGTGTTCAATGGACAGTTTTTCCCCGAGGCGACAGCGCGGTATCTCGCCCAGAAACGGGGGCTGCGAGTTATCACGCATGAAGTAGGCTTACAGCCAGCAACGGCGTACTTTACCGAAGGCGAAGCGACAGCGTATCCGATTAATATTCCCGATGAATTTGAATTGAATGATGAACAAAATGCAAAGCTGGACGCATATCTTGCCAGGCGTTTTCAAGGCGACTTTACAATGGCGGGCGTCAAATTTTGGGCAGATATGAAAAGACTTGACGAGTCGTTTTTGAATAAAGCTAAGACATTCAAACAGATTGTGCCTGTCTTTACCAATGTCATTTTTGACACCAGCCAACCGCACGCCAATACCGTTTTTGAAGATATGTTTGATTGGCTCGATCTGGTGCTGGAGGAAATTCGTGAACAGCGTGACACGTTGTTCGTGATCCGCGCGCATCCTGACGAATTGCGCGTGAGAAAATCCAGCCGTGAAACTGTTGAAGGTTGGGTGGCAAGCCGAGGTGTGGAGAATGAACCGAATGTCATCTTTGTCAGTCCGCGTGAGTCGTTGAGTTCGTATGAGTTAATCCAGAAGTCGAAGTTTGTGATGGTCTATAACTCAACGATTGGATTGGAAGCTGCGATCATGGGCGCGGCGGTGTTATGCGCGGGTAAGGCGCGCTTTACGCAATACCCGACTGTGTTTTTCCCGCAGACGGTTGAAGATGTAAGAAGCAAGATGAAAGAATTTTTGGCGGCTGATACTATTAATATTCCGTTACAATTCAGACGTAATGCGCGCCAATTTCTGTATTATCAATTGTATAAAACATCGTTGCCGTTTGGAGAGTTTCTGGAGCCATCAGTCCGCACGACACAGACGCGATTGAAGTCATTTGAGTTGAATACATTATTAGAGTCGGATGCGGTCAAGGTGATTTTGGACGGCGTATTGAATGACAGAGATTTTTTATTGAACGAGATGGAATCATAATTGAAAATAAATATATCATCAGGAGAAAAATTACATGCGTTATAAACTTTTTGGTAAGAGCGGACTGCGCGTTTCTGAAGTGGCGCTGGGCACGATGACCTTCGGTGAAGATTGGGGTTGGGGTGCAGACAAGGAAACAAGCAAGGGTGTCTTCGATGCATATGCAGATGCGGGCGGTAATTTTATCGACACGGCCAATCGCTACACCGAAGGCACAAGCGAAAAATTTGTCGGCGAGTTTATTCACAGTGACCGCGAACATTTTGTACTTGCCACCAAATATACACTTAAGACGCGGCAGGGTGACCCGAACTTCAGCGGCAATCATCGTAAGAATATGATCCAGTCTGTGAATGCCAGCTTGAAACGTTTGAACACCGATTATCTTGATTTGCTCTGGCTGCATGCCTGGGATTTTATGACGCCTGTGGATGAAGTTCTGCGCGGGCTGGATGACCTCGTGCGTCAGGGGAAAGTTTTATATATTGGAATTAGCGATACGCCCGCCTGGGTGGTTTCAATGGCAAATACGATGGCAGAACTGCGTGGTTGGAGTCGCTTTGTCGGTTTGCAAATCCGCTATAGCCTTGCGGATCGTGCCGCTGAACGCGATCTCCTCCCCATGGCGCGTGCGCTTGATATTGCTGTGACTCCATGGAGCGTGCTGGGCGCTGGGGTGTTGACTGGCAAGTACAACGCAGACCCGAAATCTGAAGGACGTGTGGCTAATTGGGGAACGGCTGAGCGTGATTTGAAACTGGCACAGGAAGTAACCAATGTGGCGCAGGCCATCGGCGCTACTCCGTCACAAGTGGCGATTGCCTGGGTCTTGCATCAGCAACATCCGAATCATGCTCCCATTATTCCACTGCTTGGTGCGCGCAAGGCCGAGCAGATCAAAGAGAATCTTGGCGCGTTGGATGTAAAACTTTCTGTTGATAATCTGGCACATCTCAATGAAGCCAGCAAGATCGAACTTGGTTTCCCGCATGAATTTCTAACCAGCGATGGCGTTCTTGATGTTGTCTTTAGCGGAACATATAATCTGATCGATAATCATCGAAGATAGGATAAGAGATTATTAAGATCGTGCCTGTTGCAAGGCGTGATTTTGGGTATTGAAAAAGCCACAGCACATTTAATTATGTACTGTGGCTTTTCTTTTTTCTGGATTCAATTCATCGTTATTCAACAGAGATCTTAATCACGATTTTTTTTACGGGCGCTGAAGCATCAATTGCCATCCCTGGCATGTGCGCATCTTCTGGAAGAAGTAAGACAAAACTGCCGCTATGCAGCGTGACCTGGTCACCTGCTCCGTGAAGCGCTAGAAAGTCTTTGCTGGCATCATACGCACCTTGTTGAAGATGGTTAATATTGGCATATCCCATTCCCTCAGTGCCTTGAACGACATATTGCAGATCTATGTAACGGCGATGCGCTTCCCAAACCCCCTGCTCTTTTAGTTTCGTATTGTATTCCTGAACAAGCGCGTACATCGTATCCCCATCGATTTCATGTTTTCCAACGGAGATGGTATGTATATCGATTTGATGAATGAAGTCAAATGCGTGTTTGAATTTGGCGTGTACTGCATGGTACAGATGTGAATTATCGATTCGGTCAATGATCATAATTTTTCCTTCGTTGGAAAATCTAATCTTGCAGCGTAATGTATTTCTGTTTGGGGTTGATTCCTGTCTTCCCTGAAAAGAATCCTTTTATTGTTTTAATATCTTCTTCCATATTATCAGTCAGGTAAAAAACCTGCCCAACACACATGGCTCTCTTTTTTCCGTCCACGATTGCCATCACAAGCGGAATCCCAGCGTTTTTAGCGATGTGATAAAAGCCCATCTTCCAGTCGTTTACTTTGTAGCGTGTGCCTTCGGGCGCAATGGTCAGAATGAATTTGTCTGATTTCCCGCAGGCATCCACCATTTGTTCAACGAGTCCCTGTGACTTTTTCCTGTCCACGGGAATGCCTCCGCACCAATAGAAGAACCAGCCGAACGGATTATGGAATAATTCCGATTTGCCCATGAACTTTACATTTGCCCTCAGATGAAAGATAACACCGAGAAAAAGGATAAAGTCCCAGTTTGAGGTGTGTGGTGCGCCAATCAGGATATATTTTGGCAGGTTGGGAAGTTTCCCTTCCACATGCCACCCAACCAGGCGGAAAATTAGATTTGCAAAAAAACGTAGAAGAGCGCTGAGAATAGGGGTGTTGAAAATAGTAGTTTTCAAATTTTTTTTCCTCAACTATATAACCCTAAAATCCCGTTTGAGTCTCTGTTATTTTCCGCCAGCTTTTCACTCTATTCTTCTGTGGTTTTAATCCCCGATCTGCTGCATAAAATGACAATCGTGTAAATATTATAAAACTGGACAGAAGAAATTACTGCCCAGTTTTATAACTGATTATTTTCCGAACCACATACGATTTAGTAGATTGTCTTTGATAATAAATTGGTGATATACCGCTCCGCCAACATGTAAAAACAACAGTCCCAGGATTGCCACCCACCCAAGTTGATGCAGCGCGCCTATAAATTCGGGTTTGAGGCGCACTACAGAGCCAGAACCGAGGACATAGCCAATTAAATTTCTCTGAGATGCGATCACGGCTCCCATGGCCAGAATGTAGAAGGCAAAAAAATACAATCCAAAATGAACCCATTCCCCAAGTTTATTAAGAAATGGATTGCCCGTATTGGCCCACTCAGGGCGTTTAACTGTAAAACGCATAACGAGACGAACGATCATCGTTATGAGTAATAATGAGCCCAGGATCATGTGAATATTGATCGGAGATGAGCCGCTGCCTTCACCATCAGAGAGAAGCCCTGCCCCCAGAATCAGAATCACTGTCAACCAGTGTAAAATGACCATGATTGGATGATAACGCTTGTTTGTATTCATGTTTCGTATTTTCTCCTTTTTTTGAAACAATATACATGGAACAGATTAACCCCACATGGCAAATTCTTTTGCCAGACATAGCATAGTGGAATTGAAGAACGCTGGCAAGTGTGGTTTGTCATGTAAAAAATGTTCCCTGTCAGGAGATGCATAGAGTGCCTGGAATCAAAAGTCGGAACAGCATGTTCCGACTTTTGATTTGATTATTTTGACGCAGGTACTACACGTTTCTTTTTCTTTACGACTTCAGTGCCGGGGATGCTGTTTTTACGAGCTTCCTGTTTTACCAGACGATTGTGTTTTGCCATCCCTTTGGACGGGCGCTTGGGCTTGGTCTTGACGGGTGTTGTTGATTCCAATTTTAATACTCCTTTTATATTTTTATTTTGTGATTAGCCTCGTATTCAGCCCAGAGCTTGCCAATTTCCTCTTTGCCTTTCGGACGGGTGTATCCATACTTGACTTGAAGCATGGTGACGAATTTATCAAACTTCACCTCTGCCTTGTCCACTTTTACCAGGTCATATTCAACCATCAGGTTCCAGCGGGCATTGATCAGACCGCGGATCAGGGGCCACTTTTCTTCGAATATCGTTTTGTTCACGATGTTCTCCTTTTAATCACGTAAATAATTTAACACGCCCCTTCAAGGTTGTGTTTTTCAATATCAGATTCATAAAAGGTATTGTGGGTTGCTTACAAACGATGATCCAAATCCCCCGCATATAGGCAATTTACCTTCTGACGACCAGATTTCATTGTACTACGTAAAGTGGATAATAGCTGTACAGGAATTATCGGTTCTCCAGGATTTGCCGTGATGTGCCGCCAGATGTAGGTCGGATTGGCAATCCGACTTACGCCGCATGGCCACATATGCTGGTCTATCACGGGAATTCCCATTGAGCCGAATTATCTTTTCTTTCGCGAAAGATCAGCCCAAAAAGTTTTCACGAATTTGTTGACCTCAGCCGTCGATTCTCTACCCGTACATTATTTCTTGAATTTCTTTTCCAACTCCATCACCACGAACACGATCACCCCGCTCGCCGCCGCAATAGATAGGTCACAGCCGCTGAGGGGCATGACTTCGAAAAAATTACTCAGGAACGGAACATATAAAACCATCAACTGCAATACAACCACCAGCGCAGCCATACCCGCCAATAACGGATTGCTCATTAAGCCCATTTTGAATAATGATTCTTTTGCCGAGCGGGATGCCAAAGCCTGAAAGACTTGCATGAATGCCAGCGAAGTGAAGATCATCGTCTGCCATTCGGGGCGGCCTGTGAAGTAGAACCATGAACCGAGTCCCAGGGCGAGAGCGCCGATCATCACGCCAACCCAGGCTGTCTGTAGGCCTGCGCCGCGGCTGAATACACCTTCTTTTGGAGAATAGGGCGCGCGCTTCATCGTGTCAGATTCGGGATTCTCCACGCCCATACCGAGTCCGAGCAAGCCATCGGTTAATAAATTTAACCAGAGCAATTGCAAAGGTAACAATGGCAAAGGTTTTCCTAGAAACGGTGCGATCAACATCACCAATACTTTGCCGATATTTCCAGCAACACTAAAACGCACAAATTTTCGGATGTTATCGTAGATGGTACGGCCTTCTCTGACGGAGGCAACGATGGTCGCAAAGTTATCGTCCAGTAAAACCAGATCAGAGGCTTCCTTGGAAACATCTGTGCCGGTGATACCCATTGCCACACCGATATCTGCTTTGCGCAGTGCGGGCGCGTCGTTCACGCCATCGCCGGTCATTGAAACGATGTGACCGTTTTCTTGTAAAGCCTGCACAATTTTTAGTTTATGTTCAGGTGCAACGCGGGCAAACACGTTGACTTCATCCACTACACTTTTCAATTCTTCGAAACTTAAGTTTTCAATTTCAGCGCCGGTCAATGCGCGGCTGTTCTCTGTGATTCCCAGTTGCCGCGCAATCTCAATCGCGGTCAATGGGTGGTCGCCTGTAATCATCACAGGGCGGATGCCTGCGGCGCGGCACAACGCCACGGCATCTTTTACTTCGGGGCGCGGCGGGTCGATCATGCCGAACAATCCCACCAATGTTAGATTCTGTTCAAGGTCAGTTTGGATCACTTCGGGGACGATGTTTAATAAGCGGAAGGCGACGCCAAGCACGCGCATACCTTTTTTAGCGAGACGCGCATTCGCCGCTTCCATCCTGGACCTCCAGCCTGCGTCTAACAATTGGGCTTTTCCATCCACCCAAATATGAGTCGTGACATCGAGCAGTCCGTCTACGCCGCCTTTGGTGAAGGCGATGTAACGATGACTTCCAACTTCAAGTCCCGCGAGAACGGTTGGGTCATAGCGTTCCAAATGATGGACTGTGGTCATGCGCTTGCGTTCTGAGTCAAATGGAAGTTCTGCCGCGCGCGGGAAGGACGCATCCAAAGATGATTTCCAATATCCCATCTTGGCAGCGGCAACGACCAACGCGCCTTCGGTTGGGTCGCCGAGCGTGTGATAACGGTCATCGCCTGTGTCTACCAGTTTAGAGTCATTGCAGAGTGCGCCGCCAATCGCTGCCAGCGACAGAGATGATTGGACTGGCGCACCCAGCCCACGGGTGGCGTGAAGCGTGCCGTCGCGTCTGACTTCTTCTGTTAAATCCAAAGCATGTTCGGCAACGTCCAGCACAACAACGCTCATACGATTTTCAGTCAGCGTGCCTGTTTTGTCGGAGCAAATGACCGTGACCGAGCCGAGTGTTTCCACGGCGGGCAATTTTCGAATCAATGCATTGCGCTGTAACATGCGTTGCGCACCAAGCGCGAGCGTGATGGTGACCACGGCAGGCAGACCTTCGGGTACGATGGCAACTGCCACACTAACTGCCGTGAGCAGCATGTGACGAAGTTCATCGCCGCGCAGGATGCCGAGTGCAAAAATGAGCGAGGCAATCGCTATACCGATGAGTGCAAGATTTTTTCCAAGTGCATCGAGGCGGCGCTGTAATGGAGTGTTTTCCTGTTTGACTTGTTGAATGAGGTCGGCGATTTTTCCGAGTTCAGTTTGCATGCCTGTGGCGATGACCAGCGCGAGGCCGCGTCCTTGGGTGACGATGGTGCCCATGTAACTCATGTTGCGGCGGTCGCCGAGGGGCAGGTCTGCGCCAGAAAGGGTGGCAGTATGTTTTTCGATGGCTTCTGATTCACCAGTCAGCGCGGCTTCCTGAATGCGCAGGTTCACTGCTTCGAGCAAGCGCAAATCGGCAGGGATGACGTTGCCAGTTTCAAGTTGAATAATGTCGCCGGGCACAAGTTCGCGCGCAGAGAGCTCCTGCAGCTTGCCATCGCGGATGATGCGTACATTCGGCACTGACATTTTCTTAAGTGCCGCAATCGCTTTTTCTGCGCGGTATTCCTGGCTAAAGCCAAGCAGGGCGTATAAAGCGACAATGGAAAGAATGGCGATGGTATTTTTTGTATCACCTAATAAACCTGCCGCAACCGCCGCGGCGATGAGAATCAAAACCATCGTGGCAGTGAACTGTTCCCATAGAATCTGCCAGGGCTTGCGACCACCGCGTTCGATGAGTTCATTGTGACCGTATTGCGCAATGCGCGCCACTACTTCAGATGCAGAGAGACCGTTTTGCTGATCAGTGTGTAGGGTTGAGAGACTTTCTTGAATACCTGTGAGATGCCAGTTCATGATTTGTTATCCAGTTTTTTTTTATTGATACGAGAGTTAATCCACGCCAGTGACGGCAAATGGGCGCGATAATGATACATTAGGTATGCGCCGATGATAAACACGCCCAATGATAGCACCAGCGGGAGATGCTGCTTGATAAAGTCGCTGACCAGCATCCATTCATGCCCGAGCATATAACCCGCGCCGATCAGAAGTGTACACCAAATATATGCGCCGATAAATGTTGCGATAAAGAATTTTAGGAAGGGAATCCTTACCAGCCCCGCCGGGATGCTGATCAATGTACGTACGCCGGGAATGACACGCCCAATCAATACCAGCCCTATGCCCGATTTATGCATCTGGTCTTCTGCTTTTGCGATCACGGCCAGATCCATGCGGAATATCTTCGCAAATTTTTCGATGATGGGGCGTCCGCCAATACGTGCCACCCAATAGGTGATGGATGCGCCAATTGTGCTTCCCAACCCCGCATACAGTCCTGCTATCAGGATAAAACTTGGGGTGATTCCGTGCCGTTCGATCAACATCCAACCGGCAAAGGCGAGGATGATTTCGCTGGGCGTGATGCCTGTGGCGTTCTCGAAGATCATCAAGCCAAACACGCCAGCCCAGCCGAACTCGTCAAAGATCACCTGCAGGGAGGTCAGGATCATGGTTTCCAATTTTTCAAACATGTTTATCACCTCTACGTGTCAGGCGAAAGTCCCAAATAAAAAGACCATCGCCAAAGATTGACGATGGTCTTGCCGTTGACAGAACAGCCGGGAAATGAATTCCGTATTGACGACTGTGCATCCCAAATCATTGGGTGGCTACTCCCCATCGGAGTAAAGAATAGTATACAGAAGAAGAAGAGAATTGTGGTTAAGAATTCTCTAATCTGTACTTGCAAATCCGCTCAGGAAGTTGACGCGGCTCTCTTTAACGCGGAGTGGATCATCAAATACTCTGAAATGTTCTCCGCTGTGATCATGCCCACCAACTGCCCGGCGTGTGTGACAGGCAGAGCGGGTATGCCTGATTCTTGAATTCGAAGCAGGGCATCCTCGACCATTTCGTATGAATCTACTTCGGGCAGTTCTTTTTTCATCACCGCAGAGATGGCGATGGATTCTCCATGCTGGGTGAGCGCGGAGAGAAAATCGTTGCGGGTGACGATGCCTACAATGCGGTCATTATCCATCACGGGGAAATCGTGTTGTGAGCCAGCCAATATAAGTTGTGACATGCGCGAAAGTGTATCGCGCGGAGAAAGACTCTTGTAATCGGTGAGCATGGCGCGCCCAACGGGGATTCCACTGATGGCGTTCTTCATTTGTGTCATGCCTGTTTCCTGAGAAGCGCCGATCCAAATAAAGAAGGCGATGAAGAGCAGGGAGGCATTGCCAAACAAGCCGACCAGACCAAACAACAATGCCATGCCCTGACCAATTGTGGCGGCGATTTGCGTGGCGCGGACGTAGTCCATGCGCATGGCGAGCAGGGCGCGCAGTACACGTCCGCCGTCCATGGGGAAGGCCGGGATGAGGTTAAACAGTACCAGTGATACATTGACCAGCATCAGACGTTCGAGAAAACTGCCTGAGGCAATGGTCAACTCACCAATCGGGACCAGATTTGAGGTTAAGAAAAGATACGCAAAAAGTCCCGCAGCGATGACCACGTTTACAGCGGGTCCCATCAACGCGACCCATAATTCTTCAATCGGCTTCTCTGGCATACGCTCCAGACGAGCCACGCCGCCGATGGGGTAGATGGTGATGTCGCGAGTCTTGATTCCATACTTGCGGGCCGTAAGTGCGTGCCCGTATTCATGCAGGATCACACAGGCGAAGAGCGCGAGGATAAAAAGGACGCCGCTAAGAACTTCGCCCCAGTTTTGATTTTCAAGCCAGTGACTATAGCCAACCCATGTGATTAAAAGCAGAAAGGTGGCGTGAATGTATACGTCAATCCCTGCAAAATTTCCTAATTTCCATTGCCATTTCATTTTTCAACTCCTTTGAAGTTAAATTGATTTTACAGGGAATTTATTAGAAAAATGTTATAAATATTCTCTCAGAAACTATCAGAATCAAAAAGGCCTCCGAGTCCTGATAACTCGGAGGCCTGAACAGTCTTTCAAGTTTATTTAATCAGCCCCAATTTTTTCCCTGCCACGCCAATCACATCCATTGCGCGTTCGATCTCGCTTGGCTCATGCGCCGCGGTGACAGTGGCACGCAGGCGCGCCAATCCTTCTGGAACAGCGGGCGAAGCGACGGGTAACACAAACACATCATTGTGCTGGCATTCGCGGGTCATGGCAAATGCCACATCATCGGGACCGCACAACACGGGGACAATGGCGGTCTCGGTCAACATGGTATCAAAGCCCCTGCTCTTGAGTCCGCCGATAAATTGCTTGGTATTTTCGTTCAGTTTTTCAATGCGCCAAGGTTCATCCAAAATGACTTTGAATGCTTCATTTGCGGCGGCGGCTTGCGCGGGCGGCAATGCGGCGGAAAACATGTAGGCGCGGCTTAAATGACTCAGATAAGTGATGATCTCCTTGTTTGCCGCAATATATCCGCCAACAGAGGGTATAGTCTTGCTCAACGTGCCCATTTTGATGTCAATTGAGCCGTACATGTTAAAGTGCTCTTCGATGCCGGTGCCAGTCTTCCCCAGAACACCCACAGAATGCGCTTCATCAATCATCAGCCAGGCATTGTATTTTTTGCACAATTCAACGACTTTGGGCAGGTCGATGATATCGCCATCCATGCTGAAAACAGAATCTGCGATCACCATTTTGGCAACATCCGCGGGTGCGCCTTTGAGCAAACCTTCGAGATGTTCCATATCGTTGTGTCTAAAACGGCGGAATTCAGCGCCAGACATCAAACAACCATCCACGATGGATGCGTGATTCAATTTATCTGAAAATATGTAATCGCCGCGCCCCATTAACCCTGAGATGACAGTCAGGTTGGTAACATAGCCTGACGAGTAGGTCACGGCAGCTTCGGTGTGCTTAAAATTCGCAATCGTCTCTTCAAGTTCTTTGTGCAGTGTCAACGTACCAGCCAGCAAACGCACGCCATTGGTGCCAGTGCCGAATTTTTCAACGGCTTTTTTTGCGGCTTCGTTAATGCGCGGATGACCGACCAAACCCAAATAACTGTAAGAGGCGTACATCCCCATTTCACGTCCATGCACACGCACTTTGCAGTTAGGTAAAATCTCTTCCACGGGCATGTTGAGATAGTACAGATCATGCTCTTTTAGCCCTGCAATCCGCTCGGTAAGCGCCCTGACACGACGGGTCACGGCGTCATTGGTATTTTGGAAATCCATGTAAAGCCTCCGAAATTAGAATATCGTAAGTTTAGCCGAGGGGATAGGTTCTGTCTAGCCGAATGTGAAGAAGGCGCAATATCGAAATGTTTTTCAAATTTGCATAAACCTTCACTCTGTCATACTTTCTGTTTCGAGTGGAATTTTTTGCGCCTTATGCCCGCCTGACGGTTAACCGTCAGGCTATTCCTACGAAGCCCGCTAAAGCGGACTCCACTAGCCGCCGACTTCATCCGTCAGTTTTCTCAACTCTGCTTCATTCAAAATTTTCACGCCTAATGATTGCGCCTTCTCGGCTTTCGAGCCGGGGTTTTCGCCCAACACAAGATAACTTGTTTTCTTGCTAACACTATCGGTTACCTTGCCGCCGTTCCCTTCAATGAATTCCTTCACGCCATCGCGTGACAATGTGGGCAGTGTACCAGTCACCACAAAGGTCAAGCCGCTTAATACGCCATCTTTCTTCTTCTCATCTTTCTTCGCAACAGGCCAAATACCTGCGGCTTTCAACTTCTTCAACACTTTTTGATTCGCAGGCTGCGAAAACCAATCCACAAGTGACTCGGCGATATTCGGCCCCAAACCTTCGATCTGCTGAAGTTCATCCATGCTGACTTTTGCCAAATCGGATAAATCTCCAAACGTGCGGGATAAATCGCCCGCCATGACTTCGCCCACCCCATGAATTCCCAGCGCTACGATCAAACGATTCAAACTCTGACCCTTCGCCTGCTCCAGCGACTTGAGCAGATTCTCCGCCTTTTTTTCTGCAAACCCTTCCAGCGTAAGCAGTTGATCTTTATTCAACGTAAACAAATCTGCCACATCTTTGACCAGACCCGCTTCGATAAGTTGTTCCACAATTTTGATACCAAGCCCCACAATGTCCATCGCGCCGCGTGAGACAAAGTGCTCAATATTCCGCACCAACTGCGCGGGGCAGGCCGCGTTGACACAATACCACGCGACTTCACCTTCAAAGTGTTCCACGGCTTGCGAACATGCAGGACATTTCGTGGGCGGCTTATAGGTCTTCTCTTTGCCAGAGCGTGCGTCCACAACGGGGCCAATCACATACGGAATCACTTCGCCCGCGCGTTTAATTAAAACCCGATCTCCAACGCGAATATCTTTTTCTGCAATGAAATCAAAGTTGTGCAATGTGGCGCGTTCCACGACCACGCCGCCAATTTCAACAGGTTCCAGCATGGCATATGGTGTTAACACGCCAGTGCGCCCAACAGCGACACCAATATCACTTAATGTTGTGGTCACTTCGCGCGCAGGGAATTTGAAGGCAATCGCGCCGCGCGGGTCTTTGCCTGTGAATCCCAAATCAGCGGCGAGATTTAAGTCATCTATTTTGATGACCATGCCGTCCGCTTCGTACGGTAAGTTATCGCGGCCTTCGTTCCATGTTTCGGTATATGCAATGGCAGAGTTGAAATCATCAAAACGTTTTGCTATATCTGTAACAGGAAATCCCAATGCTTTGAGATATTCCAAAATCTCCCACTGTGACGTAGGGACTTTGCCGCCTTCGGAATAAACGATCTGATAAACGAGCAACGTCAACGGGCGTGAGGCGGTCAACTGCGGGTCGAGTTGACGTAACGAACCCGCCGCTGTATTGCGCGGATTAAGGTAAGTTTTTTCGCCCGCTTCTTCAAGCTTGCGATTCAATTCATCAAATTCCTTGTTGGGGATAAATGCTTCGCCGCGGACGACAAGGTAATTGGGGACTGGTAAATTGGTAGATTGGGAAACCGATTCCTGATTCCCAATTCCTAATTTCCGATCTACTGGAATCCTCAACGGTATTGCCCGTATCGTTCGCAAATTGGAAGTGATGTCTTCGCCGATCACGCCGTCACCGCGAGTAGCGCCTTGTACGAAGAGTCCATTACGATACTGCAGGACAACTGATAAGCCGTCTATTTTTGGCTCAACTACAAATTTTGCTTTCTCAACCCGGTCATCTATTTTTTTGACTCGCTCAAGCCATGTGCGTGCATCGTCACCGCCAAAGGCGTTTGCAAGGGAGAGAATACTTGCAGGGTGGCGAATTTTATCGAAACGGTCAGCAGGCCGGGCACCGGTGCGCTGCGTTGGGCTGTCGGGTGTGATCCAGTCAGGGTGCTCGGATTCTATCCGCTTGAGCTCATTGAGCAGGTGGTCATATTCCAAGTCACTGATGATGGGCGCATCCAGCACGTGATAGCGGTAATTATGAAAATTGACCTGGGTTTTAAGTTCTTCGTATTGGGAGAGGATTTTATCTGCCATACGTGCATTATAGCCGAATGCAAAACCCGCCTGAAAGATTCAGGCGGGTTTTATTAATCTATTTTTTTCCAGATATCTGAAGGCGGGCGCGAAAGTGGGCGTGTCATTGCAGAAAGCCGTGATTGATAATAGGTTTCTTCTGCGGTTGAAAATCTGGTGACTTCAAATAAATTGCGCCTTACCAAAATATCCGCGATCTTCTTTGTTTCTTCTCTTGTGAATTCCAGTTTTTCTTCAAATTCTGTCAGGCTAAAACGGCCAAGACGTATCACAAAATTTAAGGCAGAACGTAATGGCTCAGAAAATAAAACAACATCAGAAGGTCGAACATCTTCTGTACGAGCTTGAAGCTCTTTGATCACGATCTCGTATGATTCGCTCATGGTGCGTTCCCTTTGAGTGAATACAAGCCGCTAGGCTTTAAGCTGATCCGCAAGACTACGCATGGCTTTGGTTACAGGACTGTTTGGGTATTGGATTGAAAAAATTCCAGAACTGGCCAGGGTCATCATTTCATCAGAATGGGGGAACACTGCGGCCACAGTCGCGTTATAGGTTTGTTCAACACGAGTACGCACATCTTCAAGATCAAATGCGCTGGGTACTTTATTCACAACCATCAGCATCTTGGGTACATCGAGTTTCTTGGCCACATCCACGGTGACAATTGTGCCCTGGTAATCCTGTGAATCCGGGCGCAGGATGATAACCAGCGCATCTGAGATGGCGATGGAAAGCAGGGTCTCTTCATTGAGTCCTGGATGGGTGTCGATTAGCAGATAATCGAGATTTAATTTTTCAACCACATCCCGGAAGCCATCATTCAGCAAGCCAACGTCATAGCCTTCACGCAGGATGCGTGCAATTTCACCAGCCTTGATACTGGAAGGGATCAGAAAAATTTGTCCTTTAATATCGCCGCCAACATTAGCGGTTACATCGTGAGCTGCTTCTTCAATGAGACATTTTCCCCATAGATAATCATTCAAGGAATGCACCATTTCTGATTCGTCCAGGTTGAATAATACATGAATCCCAGGGGAAGCGATGTCGGTATCTACAACGCCAACCCGTGCTCCATCTGCCGCTAATAGCGCAGAAAGATTTGCTGTAGTATTGGATTTTCCCGTACCGCCGCGAAAAGAGTGAACTGAAATGATTTTGGACATTTGTGCTCTCCAAATTTATGATATTCTTGCCAAGTTGTTTCGTTTCACGGATTATAGCCTACTTTTCTAGTCCTGTTTATGTTATATTTCTCGTACAGTTATTTTTGCAAATAACTTACACAACCCTTTTTTGCGGCTACTGACCACTATATATATGGAAAACATTTCCAGGCAAGTTCACCAAGAAACCAGCGATGAAATTCTGATTCAGCAATTTAAGGAGGGGAGTCAGGATGCGTTTGATTCACTTTATCAGCGCCATCTTCCCATTGTTTATAAGCGTGTACGTTGTGTGATCCCCGAAGACGATGTGGAGGATGTGACACAGGAGATATTTATCGCGGCCCTGGGTTCGCTTGCTTCGTTTCGCGGCGATTCTCAATTTCGGACGTGGCTTCGCACTTTGACCAATCATAAAGTGGCCGAGTTTTACAGGAAGCGCACACGAAAACAAGAACCGCTTCTTTCGCCGCTGTCTGAGGCTTCTGGTCGAATGGAAGGCGCCACCTCCAAGGTTTTGGAAGAGCGTATTTACATGCAAATTGCACTCCGAAACCTGCCTGAAAACTATAGAGAGATTCTTCTTCTTCGTTTTGCAGAAGATATGCAATTTAATGAAATCGCAGAACTTACCAATCAGAATCTTGAAGCCGCGAAGTCGCTCTTCCGCAGAGCGATAATTGCACTTCGGAATCATCTGGATGAATAACATGGATCAATCTGGCAATTCTCGCAATTCAATACAGGACGATGATCGTCTCGCAGATTTTACAGATCAAGCGCTGGAGGGAAGGTTGGAACAAATCGAATCAAACGTGGACGGGGAACTGCTCGATCTCGAGGAAACCGTCCTGCGCTTGAAGCGTTCCCTTTCGTCTACAACGCTGGATCAAGCCGCTGTAAAACAAATGCAGGTGCGTCTCAAGGCCCGTATAAGGCGGGAAAGCCAGGAGGCAAAGCAGCCCTTTTGGAAAGAATGGGCTGAATTGCTATTTCGCCCGCAATTTGGGATAGTTTTCGCGGTTGCCTTGGTCTTGGTTGTTCTTGTGGTCTTCTTGCCCGCGCTGAATACGGCGGGTTCCTCTGCGCCTCTGACGGGCACAGCGCTCGCTCCTTCTTCCACTAAAAATATTCTGATCGCAAGCATTTTAGCAGGGGTAATATTAATTTTTGCCTGGATCAAACGCCCTAAATAAGAATAAGCCAGCAAATATAGTAGCGCTGACAAGATTTTCCTTGTCATCGCTTTTCTTTTAATTACTCACCTTACGCGAAATTGTTTTCCGACCCTGAAAGGGTCAAATGATTATAGTTTCAAGAGGCGATTAAAACCCAACCCCGAAGGGGTGTCATAGGCTATAAAATCCATGGCATCCCTTCGGAGTTCAACTGCGTAAGGTGAGTTAATTATTTTGCCATTTTTTGGGCTTGCAGGTCATTTGTACATACGGTATTATTCTTTTATGGTGATTTATTTTGCTTTAGGGATTGCGTTGATTGTTCCAGTTGCTTTTTTGTTCCTGCTGAACAGATTTGATTTATATGGAACAGGCAAGTTTTTTATAAATATCATTACTCTTGTGTGCGGGGCAGGCGCTTATTATCTGGCGGCGCAGATCAACCCTGCGCTTATTAACGCAGGGTGGGCCACACGTAGTCAGGTGATTCGCATTGCCGCTCCCATTCTTGAAGAGATCCTAAAATCTATAATATTAATTATCCTTGTCCGACGCGCTGATTTTAATTACATAGTAGATGGTGCGCTCTATGGCTTCGGAGTCGGCATTGGTTTTGCCATTCTTGAAAATTTTGAATACGTTACTGGCAACCCACAGATCGCGTTGACAGTTGCCGTAGCACGTGTGTTTTCGACCAACCTGGTCCATGCCACGGCGAGCGGTATGATCGGCACTGCGCTCGCCTATCATCGTGGCGATCAGACATACAAGGCCTGGCTTGCTATTGTTCTGGGCTATCTCTTTTCAATCTCTTTTCACATGGGATTCAATACCATGGTCAGCGCAGGGGCATTTTTGATCTTTGCCATCGTTTTTGGTTTTGTTGGCGTGGGTTCGATCTGGTATGTAATCGGTAGAGGAATGAACATACAGAAGGCGTGGGTGGCTGAAAAACTTGGCATGGTAGACCGTGTCACAAAAGAGGAAATGCAGGTAGTCAGTAATATCAACACAATCAATGAGATTCTTGTTCCAGTTGAAAAACAGTTTGGGACGCATAAAGCCTCCCTTGTCAGAAGTTTGGTCTACAAACAAGCAGAGATCGGCATTAAACGAAAACTGATCGAAATCACTCCAAGTGAAAATAAAAAAATCGAAATTGCCGAGATTATCACAGGCTTAAATAAGGATGTAGACAAACTGCGCAAAGAGATCGGCTCCTACTGTATGCTGCTCGTCCGTGAGGTATATTTGGGAAACGACATCCAAATTTGGAGCCTGCTCAATTCCCGTGTCGCGGCAGCAGGCCTGGGTCAAAAAGGAGGCGGGCTGTGGGATCGGGTAAATGTACGGGTGAAACAGTCTCCGACACAAGAGGAGGATAAATCATGAATGATGACATTATCCAGCGATTAAGAGATGCCATTATTTTCCAGGGACTTTCAGATGATGTGCTGACTACGCTCGCGCAGAAAGTATCCACGCGTAATTTGGCGAAGGATGATGTGTTGATGCGTAAAGGGGAGGCCGGCGATTCTCTTTTTCTGATTCATGCTGGCTGGGTTAAGATCGTAACCACAGATTCGAAAGGTGACGAACTGATTCTCAACAAATGCGGGCCGGGTGAATCGATCGGCGAAATGGCATTGCTTGATCGCGGCCCGCGCTCTGCCACCGTGATCGCCTTGGAAGATGGGGAAGTGATCGAACTGAAACGGGATGTATTTCAAGAGATACTTGACCAGCGCACAGATGTGTCTCTCGCAATCATTCGCAGCTATTCAGAACGCCTGCGCTTTGCCACGAACTATATTGAAAAAGCCATTGACTGGTCACAAAAGATCGCGGTTGGTGATTATTCTTTCATAGACCAGACCCAGCCTTTCTTAAATAAAACAGGATCCAATGACGATAAAGCCGTACAATTGCTTTCTGCTTTCTTTGTCATGGTTCGAAAAGTAAAAGAGCGTGAAGACGGCTTAAAGCAACAGTTGGAAAAATTGACTTTTGAGATCGATCAGGTTCGCAGAAAACAGGAATTCGAAGAAATTACAGGGACTGAATTCTACACAAAGTTGAAAGAGCAGGCGAAGACTTTACGTCAAAAGCGATCACAGGAATAATTTTTTTGGAGGAAGCATGAATAAAGGCAAAATTGTTTCAATTCATTCATTTCGCGGCGGGACGGGAAAATCAAACACCACCGCCAACCTTGCGGCACAGGTTGCGATGGCGGGCAAACGCGTGGGCGTTGTAGATACCGATATTCAATCCCCGGGTATTCATGTTTTGTTTGGTCTGGATGAAAATAAAATGGGTAAAACCATAAATGACTATTTGCATGGGACAGCCACCATTCGTGAGATCGGCTTTCCCATTGGCGAGAATGTCGGCGGCGCGGAAGGACTCTCTAAATTGGCCGGGAAAAATCTCTGGCTTTTTCCTTCCAGTATTCGTGGACGTGAGATCAGTCAAATACTAAGGGACGGTATTGATTTCAACCGTCTAAACGAAGGCTTGCAGACCACGATCACAGAATTTGACCTCGATTATCTTTTTATTGATACTCACCCTGGCCTCAATGAAGAAACCCTGCTTTCCATTGCCACATCTGATGTACTGATCATCATCCTCCGCCCGGATAATCAAGACCTGCAAGGAACTTCTGTCACCGTGGATATTGCGCGCAGTTTGGACGTGCCCAACCTTATGTTAATGGTTAATAAGGCGCTCCCTAAATATGATCTTGTCCAACTTAAGCATGAGATCGAAGCCAAGTTCAACGCTCCAGTAGCCGGTGTTCTGCCGCTCTCATTCGACATTGCCGACAATGCCAGCAGCGACCTTTTCTCTTTGCGTTACCCAGATCATGAATGGTCACAGGCCCTGCGCGGAGTTGCCCAGGCCATTCTGGCTGTTGAATAAGGAGTAAATTATGAAATGCTGGCACTGCGAAGAAGCTGCCCGCGCATCCTGCGCATTCTGTGGGCGTTTTGTCTGTAAGGATCATGCCGCGACCATGTCTACATTTTTGACCATGTTCGTAGGCGCCAACAACACGCCCAAAGGGCTGGCGGTTGCAAATGTCATCTGGTGCGGTGAATGTGAACCGCAGCCGGAGCCGATCAGTATGCCCGAACTTTATTAATAAGGCTAAAAGAGGTTGCCATGCCCGGAGTCTTTGATCGGTTAAATAAAGAGATAGAGGATAAACAGCAGGAAGGCGGAATTACTCCGCTTGACCTCGTAGGCCTGCCGCCCGCCTTGCGTAAGATCATGCGTTTGATGCTGCGCGAATTACAAATGACCTACCCCAGACTGTGCGAAGCCATGGATTCAATGCCTGAAAAAGAACGCCTCACCCCTAACGATTTACAGGATACGCTTTCTGCATTGACTCAGCAATCCTGGCTGATTCGAATCGGCGAAGGTGAGAAGGCTATATATAAGGTGAATCTGCGCCGAAGAGTTGGCAGTACATTAGCTTCTGGCATCTGGTCATCACTGGATTCAAAATTAAAGGATAAGCCAAAAGATACGTAGAGATAAGTGCCCTGAATTTAATATAGAACGTGGATGAATGCTGGATTTACTTTTTATCAGCGTTCATCCACGTTTTTTTTCTACGTCATGTGCTTGAAAAATATACCGGCAAAGAATAATTTTTGCAGATATATTAAGTTATTGTTTTTTTGGCTTCTTTTGCGTTAACTCATAAAGCGGCATGGGGGCGCTTTTCCCTTTAAGTGAGACTTCGCCAAGCGGGTTGCATTCATACTTGGCTTCGATTGCTTTTTGCACGCGCTCTGAGATAATAATTTGATTCTTTTGTGCGCGACTCATCAAACGCGCCGTTGTGTTGACGGTATCACCCAACACATTGTACTCACGCCGTCCGCGCGGATCGCCAACTTCTGCCACGAAGGCAGGGCCTGTGTTGATGCCGATCTGACAATAGATATCAGGCTGGATGCTTCCAATGGTGGGGGCTTTGAGATTCATAATCACCTCACGAATGGCCACAGCCGCAGAAGCGGCGCGCATCTCATCGTTCGTATGGGCGGTGGGAACTCCAAAATAGATCACGATATCTGACCCGGAAAGGTGATAGGTCACTTTCTTTAGCACGCCGCCACGAGATTCTACAATTGCATTGATAAACGAAAATGCTTTCGAATAGCTGACTGCAAGTTTTGTCTCTTCCCCTGGCAGGGCGCGGTCTGCCGCCTCAGGCAAGCCGATAAAGTTTACGAACATGATGGTTGGTTGTGGAAAATCAGGATCGATTTTTCTTTCTGCGGCGCTTTCGACCAACAGCGAAAGGACTGGCGCCGGGATGAAGCTTGCCATGGGTTCAATGGAATTAATCAGTTCAATGATCCCATTTAGAACTTCCTGCTTATCAAGTTGATTAAACAAAATACCGCTTGATATGCGGCGTCCCATGGGCGTGATCTCGTATTCTCCGAGTTCGTCAACTTTAAAGTCGTCTTCAACCAGCATGTAATGTTTATCTTTGTCTTTTCCCTCTTCAGCAATGTGCTCGCCCTGTTCATAGCGGAATTGATTTACCACTCGTTCATACGCCGCAGGAGAAAGATTTACCCGCTCATTGCGGCCTTTGCTTTCCGTTAACTTGGCCTTTTGCACATCCTTCCCGAGTAAGACATGCTCCATGCGGCGTGGCGTACCAATATCCGCAGTTAAAAATCTGCCAGAGTGAATACCAATTCGCATTTGCAAGTTAACAATACCGGAAGGTGTTTGAATTTCTGCAAATTCTTTCATGGCTCTTTGCATGCGTAATCCGGCACGCACAGCGCGTACTGTGTCATCGTTCTTTTCGTTTTTCGGGAAAATCACCAGCAGCGCATCCCCTGTAAACTCTACCAGATCGCCGCCTGATTTACTGATGACCGCGATCATGGCTGAGAAATATTTTGTTAGTTGATCTAAGAGGTCTGCGGCGCCTGCCCGTCCTTTTGCAGAATTGGCTTCCATTAACTTGGTGAAGCCTGCCAGGTCAGTGAACATCATTGTGCCGTATTGCCATTCAGATTTTACAACGCCGGGTTTTAATTTTTTGAAGGAAATCTGTGGTGATGTGTAGTCATGTAAGATGCGCTGTAAAGTTCGCAAATGTTTATGGACTTTGATCATGATTTTCACGGATGGGTCGCCCCACATTTCTGCATACATTTCAGCAGGAAGTAATAATCGCAATCGGCTTTCTATGTCTGTGAGTGGCAATTCTGGAAGCATGTTTCGTATTATACTTGAAACAGCAGTGGGTTTACCGAAAATAAAAAGAGCCATTTTGTATAAATGGCTCTTTTTGATTCTTGATTTATAAACTATTATTGTTGAGACCAGATCGGTTCACCATCATACGAAGCTGTGGAGGTAAGCCGTAAAAATTCTTTAGTGGGGACTGTGATCATAAAAAGTTCCATGTTGCCTTCGATCTGGGCTTGAAAAGCCAGCCGTATGCCTTCAGGAGACCAAACTGGCGAGCCGTGTGGTTCTATGCCAGGGGAGGAAAATTCCACGACAGCGCTATCTGCTATATTGAAAATGTCGATGCCGTATCCATTGTTTTGTTTTGCGCTTGCGGCCAATTTACTGCCATCCGGCGACCAGACCGGGGAACCGTATTCTGATGCGGCAGGTGTCAGGCAGCGTTGATTCAGTCCATCGCGGCCGATCAGGCATAGATTGGCAAGGCTGTCGGAATATGTTTTGAATGCGATCATGCTTCCGTTTGGCGACCAAGCTGGGGCAGAGTCAGGAGCCGAGTTTGTCGTCAGGGTTGAGATAATCCCATTTAAGTTGACGAGAAGAATGTCCGCATTGCCGAAGCGGTTACTGACAAATGCAATTTCGTTTGTTGTGGGTGACCAGATTGGGTTGCTATCCCCCGCAGGATCGTTCGTTAAGCGTATTTGATTGGAGCCATCTGCATTTGCCATGTAAATTTCAAAATTACCGTCACGAAATGATTCGAATGCAAGTTGTGTGCCGTCTGCTGACCAGGATGGGGCCGAGTCTTTTTCTGGCGCATCGGTGATACGTGTAACAACAAGTGAGGTGAGGTCGAGTACGTAAATATCCATGTTGTTGTCGACGGTGGATTCAAATGCAACGCGTGAACCGTCAGGTGAAATATGCGGGCTGCCATCTCCTGAGTTGCCATTGGTAAGCCGTATTTGTTCGACGCCGTCTGGAGTGGTTCTATACAAGCTCATTTGGCCGTCACGATTGGAGACGAAGATGATGTGTCCAAATGTACCTGGGATGGGTGTGCTGGTTGCGGGCGCATCTTCGATGGGGGATGTCGTGGTGGTGGCTACAGCTGCGGTGGCGACATCGCTCCCGACACCGGCTGCTCCGCTCAAAGGGTTGACGCCCGGTGTGGTACTGCATGCGCCCAATAGTGCTGTACCCAATAAAAGAGCAGCAAATACAGCTATTTTTTGAATAAGAGTGAAGTGAATTTTCATGAGTATGCCTTTATAGGGAATTACACGAACTACAAATTGCGTGAGAATCTTGATGTTTTATACCCGCCTGCCATTCTTTGCAAGCATTCGTATTATTAGTAGATAATTTAAGCGATAAAGGGCTTTGCAGGATAGTAAAATTACTTGCAATTTTGAAAGATTTCGAAGGCTAAAATCCGCCCCCATGCGGCATATATATTTACTCCGTTTTATTATTTTTCGATTGCCTTGCTCTTAATAGAGTGGCTTTATCTTTTAGATCCTTGAAATACTTGGTCTCTGTGATCTCAGCCACTTGATTGGCTCTTCGGCTTTCATCAATCTCTATTTTGAGTTTGGCAATTTCCTGTCTTAAGGAGGCTTCACGGATGTAGCCATCAAGCGCGGCAGTTGCCAGTAGCACCAGAGCTTCCAGCGCGTCATCATCTGCAAATGAGATGGCTTCGCCAGTTGCGGGATCTTTGGCGTTGATCAATTGTAAAACGCCGATCACATGGCCTTCTTTGTTTTCAAGGGGAATGGCAAGAAAAGACTTGGACAGGTATTTGGTTTTGGAGTCAAAAGCTTTTGTACCGGAAAAGTCAAATCCCTCGGCTTGGTATGCGTCGCTAATGTTGACACGTTTGTGCGTCAGGGCTGTGTAGGAAACAACATTGGCTCGGTTTTCAGTTCCGTCTGAATTATATAATCGGACTGGATAAAAAGTGATTTCATTCCCGCTTGTGCCGCCCATGGCCATGTTAAGTGACGTGTTTCTCACGATCACAAACTTGAGCGCTTTGTGCTCCACCAGATACAGCGTGCCGGCGTCGGCATTTGTCACAGATTGCGCTTCCACGACCAGCGTTTCAAGCAGGCGATTGAAGTCTTTTTCTGCCGAGAGCGCCACGCCGATTGGAATCACTTTTCTCAGCAAATGTAGTTGATGATCTCGAGCGTTGACGCCGCGTGCCATATCGTCCAGCATGCGTGCCAGTTGTCCCAATTCCCCGCTATCTTTTGCAAGATCGCTTAATAAGCCTGGTATATATTCTCCTGCTTCGACCGCGTGAACTGCTTGCATGATACGCTTAAGTGGAGAATGTGGGCTGATTAATGTTAAGTCTGACATGTGTTTATCCTATTAAATTAAAAGTATACCACCAGGAAATGGATGCCTCAAAAACTTTGCGATATACTATTCTCATGCCACGAAAAAAAATCGGCCTGTTTGGCGGCACATTTGACCCGCCTCATATGGGTCATCTCATTCTTGCAAGTGAAGCCGCGTACCAATTTGAACTTTCCTATTTATATTGGGTACTCACTCCCAACCCGCCGCATAAACAGGCGCAGCCTATTACGCCGTTGCCAAAACGTTTGGAAATGCTGCAATTGGTTACGATGGATAATCCCCTATTTGAAATTTCGCATTTGGAAATGGACCGCCCCGGTCCGCACTACACTGTGGATACCGTGCGGCTGCTGGCTGAAAAACAACCAGATGCCGACATCTTCCTATTATTCGGCGGCGATTCACTGCGGGATTTACCCACCTGGCGCCTCAATACGGAACTGGTAGCTGCTGTTTCCAAAATAGGCGTGATGCGCCGCCCTGGAGATCCATTTGATATGCCTGCTTTGGAAGAGAAAATCCCCGGGTTGACGGAGAAAGTTGTTTTTATAGATACCCTGCTTCATACCCTATCTTCGCGTGAGATACGCCGACGGGTTTCGAGTGGGGAATCGTATCGTTATTATCTTCTTCCAACTGTGTATGACTATATACAAGCCAACCATTTATATCGCGGGGAATAATATTTTTAATTCTCTAGCGTATATTTTCAAAAACCAGCAACGTTTTGTAAATTGATTGACCGCCGACCACTATTGGCGGAATTGGGCGAAAACCATAGTTTCTACGGTAGAGAATTTTCCATTAAGACTTAAGCGTTCAAATGATACGTATGATATGCATTCTGACATGGATTACCCCATGCGATGTGCATTTCGCGCATGGTCAGGTCAATCACCAGTGCGTTGATGGTCTTCTCGCGGTCTAACGGATCAAGGCCTGCGATGTTGTGATTGCAGATCGAGTTCGGAATGTTGACATGATCCTGTTGAATGGCCTGCAAACTTTTGATCGAATGTTTATCTGTTTGACTCAATAAACGCGAAGCGCGGAAATAGCGCACGCGTGATGATAACAATTCCTCGGGGGCTTTTTCCACCTGTTTCATTTGCGGGTCAAGATAATGATTGGTGTGTACCATGTGTCCATCGTGCCCGTATAGGATTTCAAACTTGCGCGCTGACACTTCAATGGAATAAATTTCTCCGCTTTCGTGAATGAGAATATGGTTGTAACCTGCCGCACGCTGCTGCACCAGTGTGCGTCCGATTGCACCGGAGATGCGGTGAGAAGAGAGTACTGCGCGCGCCACAACCAGACGTGGAATGCCCACGCGCGAATCGCTCGGATAGACAGAGTCTATTAGTTGGGCGATGCCGTAGGCGTTGAATCCCACATTGGGCAGCAGCCCGCCATACGTCATGGCAAGAAACGGGGGTTCCTTATCAGGTTTGGCAGAGATGACAAATACGTCATTCTCATCTTCGGGAATCCAATCCTCATTATGCGCTGCCAGTACATGACCATCTGCCGTGCGCTCTTCGTTGACCGCCATGCTCGTGCAGCGAGTGAGATGCAGTGCATCGGTTGTGACAGCTTCCATCGCGTTAAGTGTAACCACATCATCGAATGCGACATTTGCCCCTTCAGCAATGCCGCGCATTTCATCCACGTATTGTGGATAACGCTCTTCTGCAAAAGGCAGGTATTTGCGCGATTGGATCTGTGCGCCCTGCCAGGTGAGTTCAAGGCTGCTGTAGGCGGCATCAATCAGAACGCGGGCATTTGCAATGCTGTGTTGGACTTGTTCACGGGCAGCTTCGCCGACCTGACGTCCCATTTCGAGATGTGTGCCTGAAACCTCAATTAGAGGCGGGGGAGTGTTGTGGGCGGGGGTGTTCGGAATTTCGTGTTTTGTGAGCATGTTTTCCTCCATTAATGAAAACCGCCTTGGGGGAAATCCCCAAGGCGGGCGCATTATAACATGCAGGTTTTATGGTTCTATTTTGTTGCGATATACAGTTTTGAAAACAGGGTGTTATGCAACCGACGAAACTTCAACTTGCTGGATTGGCGTGCCTGATGTTGTGCCGGGCGCGGCGCGTGTGCCGAACCAGGTCATGACTACACCGCCAATTGCAAACAAGGCGATCAGAAAAGAGAACAGCCAGCCAACGCAGGGGATTAATCCAAAGAGACCGCTGACGAGCAAGAGCAGGAATGTGCCAGCTCCCGTTGAAAGGACAGGCGCCCAGATTTGATTGATGGCTTTTGCGAAGCGTTCCCCTATTTCCTGACCAAGCGCTATGATGCCAAACAACCATGCCAGCAGGATGAGCATGACAACCACAATCACTACGGGAATCAATATCAGTGTGAGGGCCATGATCAGCAAGGCAAGCGGTGTAACAACAATCGTCAGTAGACCAAAACTACCTGCCATAATGGGTTGACTTGTCATGGCATCTGCGACGCGTTCCAATTGAGGCTGTAGGAAAAGTGTCAGCAACATGCCAACCGCGGCGACTGACAAGGCGCGTAAGAATACATTTACCACATCCCAAAATGGATTGCTGCTGGTGTTCGGTGCATTTGGCACGTTGGGCACATTTGGAACGCCAGGAATAGCAGGAACCTCAGTTAACGGATTGTTGTTCACAATATCACCGCTGACTTGTGCCTCGGGGTCTTTTTCCACTTGTCCGCCGACTGTTGTGATTTCGCCATTTACAACGGCGGTTTCTGTTAACACGGCTTGCCCTCCGATCACGGCAATATCGCCATCTATTTTTCCTGTGATTGTGAGATTGCCGCCGATGACAGCTACATGACCAGCGATATTTCCACTAATTGTAAGATTACCGCCAACCAATAGAACATCCCCATTTAAAACGGCATCTTCCTCGACCACTGCATTGCCGCCAATAACAGCCAGATTGCCGTTCAGCGTTTCATCGCTGCTGAGGGTGTAATTTTCACCCAGACGAAACACATCGCCGCTGTTATCTGGCTCTTGCGCGTGTGCGCTGCTGGCGGGCACAAATAAAAGGGTTAGTAAAAGAATAATGGTTATCAATTTTTTTTTCATGCAGTAACTCCTTGCGGAGTGCGGCTAAAGCGCCAGATTGAAATTGTCGACAAAAGGCCAATGCCACCCAGCGTAGATGCAAGCACCATCCAAACATAAGGCGGGATAAAGTTTTGTAAGATGCTGAGTAAGACAGAGGTCATCTCGGTTAAGGTTTGCAGAGAGGTGACAATAAATAGAAAATAGCCAATGGACACAGTAAGCCATTCCACGGGGGCGTTGGCTAAGGCAAATAGATACGGCGCGGTGTACCAGCCCAGAAAGCCTACTCCGCAGATCAGCAGGACGATCGCGCCCCATAGTTTGCGGCGGCTTTCTGCGATTTTTTGCGCGGCCAATCGTTGTTGGAAGCGCATTGTAAAACCTGGTACGGGTGTTGCCACAGGCGCAGAGCGCAGCGCCAGACCTGTGGAGGTGAGTGCTGTGCAATTGGCACAGGTACGCAAGTGCAGATCAAGCTCACGCTTTTCAGCGGAGTTTAGATTTTTATCGTTCAATAGCCATTCTTCAAAAGGCTGGTGATTCATAGGTTCTCCTTTCGGCATCGGCACGAGTTTCTTCATCCTGCCATAATCCTGCCAGTTCCTTGCGTGAGCGGTGCAGGCGGCTTTTCACCGCACTGACTGTTAACCGCAGTGATTCAGCTATTTCTATTTCTGAATAGTCGTACCAATATCTCATGATGATTGCGGCGCGATCCGTATCATCGAGGTCTTTTAGGAGGGCATGGATTCGGGTACGAGTCTGCCCTTTGACGGTTTCCGCTTCGGGGTCGGGTGAATCGGGATCGGGGTATTCAAACGTGTTGCCCTCATCATCCTCCGCATCCATTGAAAACATCGAAAATTTTCGGCGGCGAAGCCTATCAATACAATAATGCGCTGCAATGGAAAGCAGCCAGGTCGCGAAAGGCCGCTTTTGATCATAGCGATGCAGATGCTGGAACGCGCGTAAAAATGTTTCCTGCGCGGCATCTTCTGCCAGATCAGGTTCACCCAACATGCGATAACACAAATTGAAAACGGGCGTTTGATAGGTTTCGACGAGTTTGGTAAACGCCTCGTCACTGCCTTGTTGAGCCTGGAGAACCCAGGCTTGTTCTTCGTTCACGCGTGCTCCTTATTGGACGATCTACTTACTTTTACGCAAAAGGTGTCAGAAAGTTGCACCTTTACGGAACACGCAACACGTGATTTATGCTCCGTGTTGCGTGTTCCGTACCCTGCCTAATGACTATGACCGTGTCCATCCCCGCTTCCTTCTGGACCGAGAACCTGCTCCCATTTCCCAAGCGACTCAGCCCTTTGAGCGAATAGAATGGCGATGACCGTTGTGAGTGGCACAGCCGCAATCAACCCAAGCGAGCCGACCAGCGTCCGCACGACTTCTTCAGCGATGAAAGCAAAATTGATCAGATAGGTATAATCTCCGCGCGCGAGCGAGAACAGCAAAAGCATGGGAAGAGACGCGCCCGCATACGCCAGTACCAGTGTATTAACCGTTGCCGCCACATGATCCTGTCCGATGCGCATGGCCGAGTTGTATAAAGCGCGAAATCCAAAATTAGGATTCGCGCGGTGAAGTTCAAATACAGCCGAAGCTTGCGTGGTGACCAGATCATCCAGTACGCCCAATGCGCCGATGATCATACCGCCGAGCAAGAGTCCGCGCAGGTTGATCGGCGTTTCCATGGCTTGCATCAGGAACATGACGTTTTCATCGCCTGTGCCGTTCAACCTTGTAAGTGCCACAAACAAAGCAGAGAGCGCACCTGTTAGCAGCAAAACAAAAATCATGCTGATGACAGCCGCGTGCGTTTTCAACGTCCAGCCGTAGGTCAGGTAGAGTGTTACGCCCAGCAGAATGATCGAACCGATGATACTCACACGCAGCGGATCTTCACCGATCAAAATATGCGGAATAATATAATAAATAATGATGTACAAACTGAACACCATGCTTAACAGTGCGCCGACACCCTTCCAACGGCTGATGAAAATGATGGATGCTGCAAAAATAATTGTCAACCATAAAATAGGCGTCGTGCGGATAAAGTCTACAAAATAGGCATGGACCACATTGTCAGGGGTCTTGCTAATGGAGACCATCACCTTGTCGCCAAGCGCCAGGTCGTATTCATCCGAACGTATCTGGCGCTTGCCATAATCAATTTCCATCACGATGTCTGCGTACTCCCCTTCGAGAATGTTCACGCGTGCCACTTGATACTTCTGCATGTGACCGCCCATGTCAATTTTGCCTTCTTCAATGATCTGAGTCACTTCCGCGCGGACCGTATCTGAGCCTAAAGTTGAAAATCCACTGCCGGGTAATTCAACTTTATTGAAGTATGGGAACGTAAAAAAAGCGGCAATCGCCGCCAAAATAAGAATGATCTGCCATTTAAATTGTTTCACTGATTACACCTTTATTGTTCATCTTTCTTCTTTCATCGCTCGCATGACTGTGGAAAAGATGAAAGAAGAAAGGTTTGATTTCCGCGTTGTTTATTTTGTCTTCGGTTCCTGCGACTCTTCGATCAATTCTCTCGGTGTTGCTGCCCCGCAGCTTGGGCAAATAAATTTATGTTCTACTGGAATATAAGAACGCGAACAGAATGGACAGGTGATGGGCATGGGTTCTTTGGCTACTTCATGCACCACATCCCGGGTTACTTCTCTTGTTTCCACACGTGTCCCGCCGCCGCTGCCGATGAAAATGTTCCCTGCTCCAAGTCCGCTTCTATGGGAGGAATTTCCTCCTGAAGAAGAACCAGAAGATGAACTTTTTCCTGCCACGCCAGCCGCTCCAAAAATGCCGCCAGCGGCACTGCTCTTTGCAGACGGCTTTGCCGACGACGATTTGGATGAAGACTTACTGTTCGATGAAGAACTTGACCCGCCTTTCGAGTTGCCTAGTACAATGACAAGAACCGCCACGATCACCACTGACGCGAGTGTAACGAACACAATGATCGCGGTCAGGCGCAAGGCACGCGGAATGTTATATAACTCATACCCATAGCTAAACAGAAAAACTCCGCCTACATAAAATGGAGAGAGAATGGCTACCAAAATCGTACCAAGGTTTTCTGAAACTTTTCCTTCAACCCATGTTTGATAGGCGATGAAAATAATCAGCGCCAGAGTTGCCAGCGCGATCAATCCGCCGGGGATTAGAATATGTAACGGCTTGCCGGGCTTTTCGTCATCGTGATCATAGTTGATCACTTCATTTGTTTTTGCCCCCACTTGTCGCGCGCGATATTCAGATTGAGTCATACAGCCTCCATAGGTGTGCTGGGAAATACAGGTCTACTTTTTTTCTTCGTCTTTTTGCAGGATCATTACTTTATAAGCTTCGGCAAAGTCGAGGCCTTTTTCTTTGCCTTCATCCTTGGCCCAGTCGCGCATCCATTTGTCCACTTCATGCGTGTCGATCTGGCTGACATGCTTTTTCAAGGCTTCGATCTTTGTGTCGATGGTTTCGCTGATATCTACCCATGTATCAGATTTTTCTGCTCCGTGAATATATAAGCGCTTGACGTTATGCGGTTCATACCCCGCCTCAAGCAGGTCTGTGAACATCAACCTCGTCCCAGCTGACGGGAAGACCGCGTACGTGGCAGCCTCGGCGGCGGCACGATGGTCAGGGTGATTGATATATTCATTTCCGTAGAACCAGGCTGAAGGGTCGCCTGAAACGACTACGTCAGGTTTGTAAATGCGGATGAGGCGAGTCAACTCTTTGCGTAGTGCAAGGCTCGCAACGAGCTCTCCGTCTGGATAATGCAGGAAAACAGTTTCAGCGATGCCAAGCACAGCATTGGCGGCTTGCTGTTCTGCCTCGCGTAGTTTTGCGAGCACGGGTTTATATTCGCCGCCTTTGGTTACATCATTCGAACCAGAGTCGCCGCTGGTGATAAGGACCGAGATGACTTTGCATCCCGCTTTGGCCCATTTTGTAAGCGTGCCCGCCACAGAAAAATCCTGATCGTCAGGGTGCGCTTGAATGGACATGGCAATTGTAGGGAGGTATTCAGGGGTGGTGGTCATGAATTCAATTTTATCGCAAACTATCACTCTCGAAAATGAATTGATCCCATGCGGCCTGTGGTCAATCAGATCAAACATAGAGTTTATAAGGCAAATATTTTTCAGGCTGACTATTTGTAGCGTGTTGAAAAATGTTGAGTAATTTGGGCAAGTAATCGGGAACGTCCCAGATGAGATGAGAAGTTGTGGTTGGCTTTTGTAACAAACGAGATTTCAATGACTTTATTTTTTATCAACTTGTGAGCCGCTCTCCCGGTTGATTCTATTAATATTTTATAGCCAGGATCCAGGTCGGAAAAGAAGAAACTCATTTTAATGCCTTGGGCGTGTAGTTTATTAATGTCATAGTTCAAGTCTTCCAGTCGTTTGCCTCCCAGCAAACGCTTGATACTATTTAAACTGCTCCTATTGAAGGTGCGTGCTTTATCAAGAGCCCTTGAAAAAATTGTAACCAAAATATCTTTAATGTTGATCTTCCCTTTCAATAACTTGATCCAGGCATCTTGCTTCTTCATATTGGACGCGTATCTATTCCAGTTCCAATGATGTTCAAGCGCCGGCACATCCAGCGACATACCTTCTTTCCAGTAGAAGGTCAATGGATTGATAGGCGCGATTTCACGAATGGACATTTCTTCCAGTTGAAGCGCTGCTTGAAATGAGGCGTAAGCGCCTGAGCATACGCCCATTAAAATTACTTCTGTGCCATGCTGACTATCTTTTAGATATTGCATGGCCGCGTGGATGTTGTTGAGCGCTTCGGGAGTGTAGGGATTATTTTCGCGCGAGATATCAGGATGGATGCTGTCTCCCAGCCCAAGAAAATCCATGCGCATCACATTAAAGCCCAGAGACAGTAATTGCCGCGCAATATAAATGTAATTGCGGCTGGGACCCACGCGGTGTACCGCGCCCGCGTTTAGCAGCAAAATGGTTGGTTTGTTTTCGTCATCCCTTAACATGGGTTGACTCATGATTCCAAATAAGGCCTCATCTGAAAAATGACAAATTGATTCTTTGATGGGGAACCCGCCGCCCGCATCCATACTTTCCCTGGCTGATGCGCCGTAGGTGTAACAATCAAAACGACCTTCTTGATATTTTTTCAATCCCAGAAAAAGCGCCCGCTCAACGTTTTGAGCGTTTTGATGGGTTTGCATACCAGCTTCAACAATGGCGTCAATTGCAGCGAACGGAACCTGGCTGTTGTGGGGCAGTTCCATCATGGTGGCATATCCGGGCAGGGCGCTATGTTTGAAATCTGAATGTGAGGAAGACCAATGCTGGATCAATTCATTTGGAGTTGGCAGGTCGTGGCTGTGAAACAGAACCAGATGTTTTGCTTTGCTGGGTGTCGTTTTTAACATGGTCAGAGATGAGATCTCATCCATGGTTTCGCGGGTGATTAAAAAACCGCCGCCTTCCAACGAGATGCTGTCTACGTCCAAACTGGCATTTTCTCCCGTTCGCTGTAGAGCCAGCATTTCACGAATATATCGTCTTCCTTCCACAACAGGAACCCAGCATAAGAGGGAAACGATATCCATTTTTTCAGCGAGCATACTTGCGAGAGTTGCCCCCATGCGTAATCCGAAAAGGCTGACATGATTAATAGCGCAATGTTCCCGAATAAAATCATTCAGGTGTTCAATGCTTGTTAACCAATTATGGATGCGGTGCGGGTCGGTATCCAGTCCTGAAGAATCTCCAACTCCCTGATAATCGAGCCGAAACGCTGTGATGCCGGCTTTTGCGAATCCATCTGCCAGATGACGCAGCCCGCGATAGGAATTGATAAACTCATGCCCAACAGGCGGGCAAATAATAACGGCGTGGTCTGTCGGTTTTTGCGGGAGATGACACCACGCAAGCAGAACTTCCCTTCCAGTTTCAATGTAAAAGGGGATGCGTTCGATCTGCGTGGTGTTAGTATCATTCATCATACGGAGTCAGTTTTGAAGGGCAGCGTAATCGTGCCTTGTAAATTTACAGATCGAATATGGATTTTTAATTCCTGCCCCGTTTTTTTCACTGGATGCAGTTTGATGATTCTGCGCTCGTCTGGCATCAGGTGAAAATAATTATCTTCAGGTAAAAATCCTTCACATTCAATTTGAATCGCGTACAAAAAGTGATCCGAGCGAATCGAAAGTTGGCAGCCGCCATCTGCCAGGCGAATCACATCCGTTTCCACGCTGGCGGTTACGTGAGCTACTTCTTTTTTCAATGGGAAATGAAATTGCTGGCTGACTATTTCTCCATTATCAGATCTCAAAGTGGCGCAGGTAACTTCGTGTTTGGGCGGGCCGAAACGATAGGCGTAACTGGTGTCGTAAAAACCTCCCAAAAGTTCTTCTGCCGAAAGGGAGCTGCTTTCATTGGCAGATAATGTTATTTCCCTGCCGCCTTTTGCGATTGTGATGTTTCCAGCCTGTAGCATTTGAAATTCAACCGTGCCAGTAAAAGGCACAGGCTTTTCATTAATAAGATGAATGTATAAGCCTTGTAAACCTTCATCGGTCAGAGTCAGGCTTACGGGTTGAAGGATGCGTTTGAGAAAATAATATGCAGCCTTGGGATTGTTGTCACTGTCAAGTATGCCCCAGCCCGCACCCGCTAATAAATCCTTGTAAAACCATAGCAGGCCGCCGCTGCAATTGCTGTTGGTAGACCGCCATTCTGAAAAAACCTGACTCATGATTTCGCCGCTTGCTATACGCGAAAGCATAAGGTAACGATCCATATTTGTGGCCTTCAATTCAGTTGGATCAATTCCGAAAAGATCAAGTAGATAATGATCGCGGACATCTTCAAAATCCCATTCTGCACCATTATCTTTTGGTATTCCGCTTTTCCATAGTATTTTATTTTCAGGCACATTGGAAAAGCCCAAACACTCTGCTGCAAATTTTACATTTGAACGCCGCACATCATGTATGTCACGGCGATAGGCTCCAACTCCATAATAATGAGCAACGCCGTCCCCTGGGTGAAAGGGTAATATCCCGCCGCTGGGTGAGGATGGGACATAGATTGTGTTTTCATGCAGTGACTTGACCAATTCGGGTAACTCAGAAGCGAACCATGCGTTACGCCACATGTCAGAAGGGATTCCGAGCATGGCTGCTTGCTGCTCCACTTCACTGTTGCCGCAGTAGATCACAACACAAGGATGCTGACTCAGTCGCTTGAGTTGATAGGCTGCTTCGGCTGTGATGTTCTCATGGAAGGTTTCATCTCCAATGGGATAATCCATATTTGCAAACATGAAATCCTGCCAGACCATAATGCCCAGTTGATCGCATACGTTATAAAATTCGTCCTGTTCGTAGATCATTGTGCCGCCAATGCGAAGCATATTCATACCGGCCTCGCGTGCGAGGGTTAATGCGGACCTTAAATCTTCAAGGTTTCCAGTAAGAGATACAAAGTCGTTCACCGTCCACACTGCGCCGCGCGCAAAGACTTTAATCCCATTGACCTGTACTTGAAACAAACCGTTATCTTGATTTAATGTGACATCACGAAATCCGATTTTTCCCTCTCGCAAAGGATACCGATTGTGACCTGCCTGCACATATAGACTGTATTCATATAGATGCGGGATGCCGTGTGTGTGCGGCGCCCAAGCTTGCACTTGCGGAACGGGAATTTCTGCAGTAAGTTGAATCTCCTGCATTGTGCCAGAAAAGAGGAGGTGTTTTATATGATTGATTTCAAAAAAAACTTCACAGCTTTGGGTCGAGTCATACTCCAACTTGGCTTTTATCTTTACGCTGCCATGCGGGGAGTTGAAGAATGCTTGCAGGTTGTACTCTTTCAGCCTTGGGGTATCAGCAGACTCGAGTCGAATTTTCTGCCAGGGGCCAATGGGTTGGATGGGTGGTGTCCACCCGACGATATGCCCGAGCAGGGTGGTGCGGATCCAGCGTATTTGTTGATGTTCAACCAATTTGGTCTTCCAGCGCGGTCTTTTTTTGTAGGCTTCAAGTGCGTGGCTGACCGAGCGGAAGCAAATCACGAGCTGGTTTTTCTCTTTAACTTTAGCGCTTACATCCACTTGATATTGCAGAAACATATTATTGGTGCTTAGGATTTTTTTCCCATTAAGCCAGATATCTGTCAGCGTTGCGAGACCGTCAAAGATTAAGGTGTAGGTTGCGTCAGTTTTTTTTAAATCAAATTCGGTGGCGTACCACCAGTCAAATTGAGCGAGGTCTGACAGGGATTCGAGGGATTGGGGGGGAGAGTCCAGTAACAGTTGGGCTACTGTGCCAGGTACAGTGGCAGGTATCGGCGAAGTTGAGGAAGCGTTTATTATCCAATCGGCATTTTCATGCTGACCAGACTCTGATTTCATCACAAGCCAATGTTTTGATAATTCCATTATGAAAGATCAGCGATACACGGTTAATAAAATATCTGTGGCGGTTTTCCAGGAGCGCCCCATTTTTTCGATGGGCGAAAGATCAAGCGGCTTCTTTTTGCTGACCGACCTCGCAAGTTGAAACTGGATGGCTTTGGCGCTGGTTGAAATTTCATTAAGTAATTCAATGGGCTCTCCCAGATTCGATTGTCCGTTTTTCTCCAGCCATTGTAAATATGTTTTTGATAGTTCGTAACATGCACCAAACTGACGCAGGGTCACAAAGGAATATTGGTGGAAGGTTTCCATCGGTTCGTGGGTAAGCCAGAGTACATCTTTTGCAAGACGTTCTGCGAAGGAATCAAACGGATTTTTTGGCGGAATAAAACTGAGCTGGCGCTTCAATAAATGCAAAGATATTTTTATAATTTCATCTGTTGATTTTTGCTTATGCAACGATTTTACAAACTCCACATACGGCGGAAGATACACGGGGTCTGTTTCCTGCAATCGGAAGAGATGAATAAAATCATCGCCTGATAGGTTGTAGTATCCCTGATTATGAAAATAGCCAAGATGTTTATTTTCACAATCGATCTCTACTATTGCGATGGTGGTTTTGCCGTGCGTTGATTGATAGGCTGTGCCGCGTGTGTCGGGCAGGTAAAAAGAATCAACTTCGACCAGCGCGGGTCTGCCTGCTGTAATTTGTTCTTCCACATGCTCGATCAGCGATTTCCAAATTGCGAGTTCCTGAACATCCAAGCCGTACAGTTCGTATAGATCGGAAAGCGGAAACTTAAAGAAAGTCCATTGGTCGCCTTCAAAGTCAATGGCCAGGGTAAACGGCAGGGCGGCGATGGGTTCATGTCCCATCGCGTGCAGCAACTCGATCCATAGATCGGTGTAGCAATTTGTCTCCGCCCAAATACGATCTTCTCCGTGGATTAAATGCCGCGTATAGGCTTGCGGATTTAATTGCAAAATAGAGCGTTTCATAATCCTAAAATGGTTTTGGTTGCGTGCGGCCAGAGTTTCGAATCAAAGCCGAATTTTTTAAACAAAGCAAGCGCCGTGCGCTCCAGCCCAAAACCAACACAGGCCGTGTGCGCGATTTCGTTGTTTTGCAATTTGATATTGAATGGGTGGCTAAAATGATCCATATGATAATTGCTGGAGGCAATCGCTGTTGGTTTTTCTTCACTGGTAATCGCAACCACCAGTTCATATTTTAATTCCTGTTCACGTTGTGAGACAACCATCGCGCGCCCGCCGCGGCCAAAGAATGGATCGTTTGCAAGCGCAGGCTTCACGTCCAGTTCAAGCGCGCGCAACAACTCCTCTCCTTTTTTGAGCCAGTCATCCCGATGCGATAACGCCTGCTCCGGCGTGCCCATGCGCACAAATTCATGCATTCGAAATGTTTGCATACGCGCGGGATCATTGGATGGCTCATGTCTGAATGCGAATCCAACCAGGTCCACTATTCTTCCGCTTTCAGGCAGTACCGTGTTTTTCGCAGTGGGATATAGCGGATAACAAATCGCGGGCGTCATCATCAACGCAGTTGGGCTGAGGTCATCTGTCCAATCTTCCAACTCCTGCAATTTCCTTAACAACTCAATATGATCTTTTTCCTTTCCATAAAAGCTATGGATGGATCCGATCAAGTCTGGAAAGGATTCGATGTGCGTGGTTTTTAAATAATGCGCGCGACTAATGACTGGAGGAAAGCGCATCACCTCCGGACCGAATGCCTGCCCCTGTTTACTGACATATTGATCAAACGCCTCAATGACCTGTTCAAAGAGTCCGCTGCGACCATAGACTCCCTGTACGCCCGTTTCGATCAATAACCCTGCTGAAGTTAACTCTCTTTGATATTGTTCGCCAAGCTCAAGATGATCGTGAGACATGATTAATCTCCGCGGTGCATGTGAAGCAGGGTCGCATTGTGATTCATAATGCGGTCATTGTTAACCATCAAAGATGCGCCGTAGGCATCGCGTAGATGGCGGCTCAAACTATATTTTGTATCATTTCGATAACCTGCAATTCCGCAAATCAACAAACTGCGGCTGACAATGTCAATGATCAATGTGGAACTCGAAATTTTCAGATTGTTTATTTTTACTGAAAAGCTAAAACTATCCAGCGCGTCTGCATTATTTTCACTGAGAAATTGTTGATACTGCTGGGCGCAACTGTATACGTTATGACGCATTTCCTGCAAAATAGAGTGGACTTCTGCCAGTCGCAGCGAAGCTGTCTGTGGGGCATTTGGATTCTTCTTCAGCAGGTCGCGTACAAAAGCGCGTGCCATATTCACTGAATCGGTTGCAACCCCCAGCCACAATGAACTCCAAAGTATATGAGCAATCGGATGCATACTCTGACCCAGGATCTCGGCAAATGGGGCCGGGATGATCTGCCTGATGTGCCCCTTGGATTTGACAATGAATCCTTCACTGCATGTGCCGCGAAAGCCCATGGTATCCCAACTCATGGTTGGCTCCAGCTCATAATCTTCCCTGCTTACAACGACATGAACCTGATCGTTGGCAGGTGAGTCAGACATGCGCCGCGCCGTAATAAAAAGATCATCGGCTTCAGATCCGTAGGAAATTACAGGCGCATTTTTCGTAAGCGTAAATAGTTCGCCCGTCGTTTCAACCGCGCAAATGCTGGAACGTAAATCACCGCCGATCCCTATCTCGGTGGTTGCAGAAGCCAGTAATCTTTGTTCACTGGCAACTTTTTTCAAGTAGCTTTTGAAATGATTGTTTGATAGACCATGATTGACAGCGCACGCCACTTGGATTTGATGCATGGCAAAAATCATGGCGGTTGAGCCGCAGTACTGCCCTAAAGTTTCACAAATTTTTGCAACCTGGCTGATATTTAATCCCATTCCGCCCAATTCTTTCGGTATATAAGCCCCCATTAACCCCATTTTTTTTATTGCATCCAATCCCTCGCGCGGAAAGCGTGCTTTCGCATCTACATCAGCAGCGTTGGGCCGGATGGATTCTTCGCCAATGTGCTGAATTTCCTTCAACAACACATTCAATTGCGCCTGATCAATACCCGCTTGGTTCAGTTGTTCCATAAGAGAAAAACCTCCTTAGGCTTTCGTGGTTAATTGTTGTACAACATCAATGATGGATTGAATGCTCCCGAAGGTTTTGCGTCCCAGCATATTGTCGGGTATTTCTATATCAAACTCTTCTTCGAGAGTTAACATAACGCCAACGGTTGCCAGCGAGGTCAGGCCGGCGTTGTAAAGATCGCTGCTATCGTTTAACTGATCGACCAATACGGAAAGACGGCCGTGTTTTGTTAAAATTTCACGCACTTTTTCGCTGTACATAAAATCTCCAGGATGTTTTTTATTTAATGTGCGTATTTTACCCCAGTTTGTTTGCGTAACTTTTTTTGGAATTCAATTATTATTTTTACATCTCAACAGGCAGTGTCCTTCTATTCCCCCCGTCTTTTGAGTTTCTCTTATTAAATCGAGAGAGCCAGGATCGCCTATCCTGGCTCTCTTTCACAAAGGAGGAGAAGAGAAATCACTTTACTTCCGTAACTTTATCACTGACTTACAAATACTACTTGACGCCAACCCTACGTTTATCCGTTGATTACACAACGATTAACGTTTCTGTAAGTTTTGTTCTCGGTGCCTGTTTTTTCTTAAGTGTCTATTTTTGTGCGGTTACGCCCGTCTTGTTTTGCCAGATACATCACTGCATCTACCTGTCGAATCAACTCTTCGATGGAATTAACAGGCCTGCTCTGCATTTCAACAATACCAATGCTAAGCGTAACAGATGCATCCCCTTTTTCAGTGGGCACACGAATCGCCTCCACCCCTCTGCGGATGCGCTCCGCCAGTGAGTAGGCCTGCTGCGCATTCGTCATCGGCAGTATCACTATAAATTCCTCGCCGCCGTAGCGCCCGATCACATCCGCAGAGCGTAGTTCGGCACAAGCTGCTTGCGTAACGCGCTGTAATATCTGATCACCTGCTGCGTGTCCAAAATTGTCGTTTACATCTTTAAAATGATCAATATCAAACATAATCACAGCCAGCAGTTTATGGTAGCGTATGGCAATTTCAAACTCATGCTCGGCAAGTTCATATAAGTGGCGGCGGTTGTTAATGCCGGTCAACACATCGGTTTGCGCCAGTTTCTGCTCGCGGGTTAGGGCAGTTTGTAAGGCGAGGTTTGCTGCAGCCAGTGCTTGTTCCGCCAGCACTTGATGGGTAATATCAATGGTATAACCCGCTAATAGGGTTTTATCTCCCAGCATGATTGGGAATTTGATGGAGGTATAGTGGCGGCCATTTAAATCTTCATCCAGCTTTAGCACCTCTCCTTTGGATACAACATTCCAGTCGTTGGCTGTGAATTTTGCCGCAGATTCGGCTGGGAATAATTCCTCCATGGTCTTGCCGATCATATCCCGACCCGAGATACCGATCATCTGCTGAAAATTATCACTGGCTTGCAGAACACGACTCTCCGTAGACGTTACCGTTTTGATAAATGCATAAATGGGTGAGTTCTGGATAAAAAGAGAAAACAACGCCTGATTTTCACGCAGCGCATCTTCGGCCTGTTTGCGCTCGGTGATGTCTTTTATGGTGGCAGAGTAGCTGATTGTGTTCCCCAGACTGTCTTGAATGGCAAACGGGCTGACAATGACCGGGAAACGCTCGCCGCTTTTACGCATAAAGACCAATTCAAAATTATTGGATGCCCCCGCCAATGTTTTCTCAAAAGCCACCTGAATGTTTTGATATTCCTCTGTCGGCCAGTAGAGATGCGGCACTCCACTGCCGATAAGTTCTTCGCGTGAAAACTCAGTCATGCGGCATAGGGCTGCATTAACATCCAAATGGACGCCGTTTTTATCCAGTACTGAAACGCCGTCTTGCATGGCGCTGATCAGGTTAGTTGCAAATTCAGTAGAGGCTTTCAATGCTTCCTCCACCTGTTTGCGCTCGGTGATATCTGTCAACATAACGCGGCAGTGCGGGCTGCCTTCAAAACAAGTGGCTTCGAGTCGTGCCCAGAGCACTTCATTGCTTTTTTTCTCGAAAGCCAACTCACAGATTTCTTTTCCTTTCTCTGAAAAAAGTTTCTCCCAAAAAATGTGAAAGACAGGGTGTGATTTTTTGCCCACAAAAAATTTCAGATGCTGGTAGGTCAGCTCTTCATACTCTCTGCCCAACAGGGTTGCTCCAGCCAGATTGGCCTGTTGGATTGTGCCATCACGCGCCAGTATGAAGTAGCCGACAGGCGCAAAATCATACAGGTCGGTATATTGACGATAAGCCGCTTCGGTCTCCGCCCGGGTTTGAATCAGCGACTTGTTCTGTATCTCCAACTCAGACTGTCGTGTCTGTAGTTCCTGCGAGAGATGCTTGTTATTTAACCCGCGGCGAATGGCGGGTATCTTTTTCTTCTCTCTTATGGGTTCCTGCGAACTACTTTTTTTCATTGCCCGTTTCTCCCTGATCCTTAAAACAGTTGTTGTTTTGCGGTACATTCGTCCATTTTATTAAATGGATAACGCAACTTTTAACATCTGGTTGTTTTTTCCTGGAAAGGATGATCGGATGATTTCCCCCCGATTTTGAGTAATATGGATTGCCAGGTTGTCTTTCTCTATCGATCAAGAAAGGGACTAAATATGGTTTTAACCCAAAAGGCCGTATTCATATTTAAATCTACCTTAACAATTCAATTCGAGCAAGCCCCAAACGATTTAACATGAATTTCGTTTTTGAGTCTGTATACCCATATAGATTAGACTTTATCGGTAATTAGGAGAAACGTCCCGAAGATTGTCATTAAGTGCTCAAAGTACTCGAAACAAACCTTCGGGACGGTGCTTATATGTTATTTCCGATAAAGCCTATTTATTCTCTACTGTAAATTTTCAAAAACCAGTAATATTTTCGTGAATTGTTTGACCGCAGACAGCGGACGGCAGTCTGCGGTCAATACTCTTGTAGATTACGTTTTTATGCTCTAATCGTAATAATATGGCGAGCAGGAGAAGTCTTCGCCTGAAGGTGTGCTGACGATGACAGGGTAATTGGTGCTGTCAACATTGAATCCTTTAAGGTCATTCTTGATGGAAGCCAGCGCTTTATCCGCGTTGACAGTGGACAGATGGAAAGACTGCCAGGGCAATTTGTGTGTGTCAATTCCGCGCTCATAGTAGATACATGCCAGAGATGCGCCAATTTTCTCTCGGACGGTATCAGACAGGGTCGGAGTCTGATACGCTGCGACGAGGGTGGGAACCGCGTCGTCGGAGAGATCCAAAAAGTAGTTGGTGTCCAGTTCCACACTGTCAATCCGCGTGGACAATGTGTCTTCAGATTTAACTGTGAGAATCTCGCGTTGAATGTTCTGCTTAACGATGAACGCATCCACATTAAGAATGGGAAGTGAAATTGCGAAGCCAAAGGAAGCAATCAACATGGCGAAGGTGAACATGCGCTCTTTGCGTAAAATTTCAAGCGCAATCGTGACCACCAAAAGCAGGCCGATCCAAATTAAGAAAACATGGGTGTAGGTGCGCAAGCGTGAGAAGCCGTAGATTTCTTCATACAGGCCGAGACGTTTGAACGCCGAAACCAGCATGACCAGCAAAAGCGCAACGAGCGCCACGCCCAATCCTGAAAACATACGGCGCTGCGTTTCAGTATCACGTTTGGTAATGGAGGTCAAAGTTTGCAGCATGAGCAGGGCAAAGAATGCCACCGTGACCAGTTCGCCAAATCCGCGGCGGGCGTATTCGGCGTAGGTATATCCGTCAATGTGAATGTTGGTGGCGCCGCCAAAAAAATATTGGAATTGAATCACGACAAAGGCGGCGAAGAGCGCGACCACACTGCCCAGTACAATGGTGGCTTCCACATAGCCAAGAAAAGGAGGGATGAGCGGTTTATCTGCGTTGGCCAGATTTTCATCTTTTGATTCTGTGGAGGCATGCAGGATCACTCCCGCGAGTGAGTACCCGATGATAACGATATATACAAAGCGGAAGATCAACTCGGGCAGATTATCAACATTGAACCAGTGGATTAAATCTGTCAGCCGCTGACCGAAGATCACATCTGCCGAGGCCAGTAAAGAAGCAAAGATGGCGATGACAGGCACGGCAATGGCAATGCCGCGCACCACAGGCCAGATATTCCGCTTGGAAGGTTGAACTCCGGCTTCTGTTTGTGTTTTACGTACATCTGCCATAAAAGCAATCGGACGCCCGAGCATGCTGCCAAAGAGTTGCAGAGATTTGCTTAGATAATCTATAAGCGTATATAAATACCAGCGTCCGCCGAGATAGGTTACTGCGAGCAGAGTTAGGGTTAACAATGTAAATGTGACAGCGAGGAAAATGGTTATCGGCTCGGCGCGGAAAAATGTAACAGCGGCGAAAAAGCCGAATAGCGGAAGCAGGATCAGGCTCGTGCGATTCGGGCGCAGCCCGTCGCTCCATAAAATATAGAAGGCCGCGATCAGACAAGCGGTTGAGAAAATTGCAAAGTTGACGCCGGGTCGTTTATCCCAAAATAGAAAATCGAACAGCCAGCCGAGAGCGAACACAAATATCCAGAGTTTGTTTGGATTGGTTTTCATAAACTTCTCCTGATTGAATTTCAGCAAGGATAGCTGCAATAGTCTGGCGGAGACTCTCAAAAGGTATCACAAATTTTCAGGAACGAAAAGCAAGATTACAGTTTTGTGAGAATCCAAATCAGCCTATTGACATCCAATTTCTTTTGTGACATACTCTCGCTACTGCTCGGGGGTACACAATTAAATGCCATTCTATGAAATGGAGGAGGTGATGTCACTTATGAATAGTAGTAGTAAACCCAGCGCTGTGGCATCCCTCTTCGCGATCTAACGAAAAAATGCCACAGCGCCACACGATTGCCATCCGCAAGGGTGGCAGTCTGTTTTAAGAGACGTTGGCATGTTTACAGGTTTAAACGTTTGCAGGTTGAGTGTCTATCTCAACCTGCAAACGTGACGACTTTCAAACATTCAAACGATCAATAGAATCCGATTGAAGAATCCACCTTGCGCGCATATTCATTGATTCCACCGCTGACGTTGACTACATTTTTATAACCCTGCTGCGCGAGCCAGCTTGTGACCTGCGCACTGCGGCTGCCATGATGACACATAATATATACGGGGATTTCCTGGCTGCGAGCGGATTCAGATAATACGGCAATGCCTTCAGCCGATAAACGACTCATCGGTGCGACCTCGAGCCTGCTGTCTGTTACTTTGGCATATTCCAACTCTGACAGTTCGCGCACATCGAGCAGAATAAATTTTTCTTCTGATTTTAGTTTTTCACCCAATTCGGTGACTGTAATTTCGGGGAACATAGAATCTCCTGACAAATTTCGGAAGTCTTATTTTGCGAGAAAAAGTTTTTTTATTTTTTCAATGCGGGCGCGTAGAATTTCTCAACGTATTCCTTGACCATGCGGCGCGCGGAAAATTGCGGGATGACGGTCTTCATAGTGTCTTTCATCATTGCAATCCACTCGTGTGAAATCTCTTTCGGGTTGCGGTTGTAATATAACGGGATGATCTTATGTTCAAGCGTGTGATACATATCTTCAGCATCGGCAGAATCTTGAATTTCATTCGACTCGTATTCCTTATCCTCGCCAATTGACCAGCCGTTGTTGCCGTTATAGGCTTCACGCCACCAGCCGTCGAGAACCGAGAAATTCAGCGCGCCGTTGATGGCGGCTTTCATGCCTGAAGTGCCGCTGGCTTCCATTGGGCGGCGCGGTGTGTTCATCCACACGTCCACACCTTGCACGAGGTAACGCGCGAGGTTCATATCGTAATCTTCGAGGAAGACCAAACGTCCGCCTGTTTCGGCTTTTTTGACAGTGCGATACACTTTTTGAATCAATTGTTTGCCGGGTTCATCAGCGGGATGTGCTTTGCCCGCGAAGATAATTTGCACAGGCATGTTCGGACGGTTGATGATATCGAGCAAACGTTCAATATCCGACATGATTAAGTTGGCGCGTTTATAAGTGGCAAAGCGGCGCGCAAAGCCAATGGTCAAGGCGTAGGGATTGATCAATACGCCCGAAGCGACCACCTGCACAGGATGGAATCCGCCATGCGCCCAACGGTCACGGACGCGTTCCTTGAGGTAGAAAGCCAGTTTGCGTTTAAGATGTAAACGAACTCCCCATAATTCGGGGTCTGGTACTTGATCGAGTTTCTTTATCAACTCGTGATCGTCCAGGTTATCGTACCAATCTGCGCCGAGGTATTTTTCGAGCATGATGTTCAAGCGGCGCGCCATCCAATTGCGGGTGTGGACTCCGTTGGTAACATGTTGAATCGGCACATCATTTTCTGCTTTGTCAGGCCAGAGGAAGTTCCACATTTCGCGTGAGACTTGTCCGTGCAATTCTGAAACGCCGTTGCTTCCACTTGAAAGTTTTAACGCGAGAATGGGCATGGAGAAGGTTTCGCCGTGCGGCTGTTGATGTTTGGCAATATTTACAAATTCTTCGCGCGTGAGTCCCAGCTCGGGCCAGAGTTTGGCGAGATATTTATCGAGCAGCCATAATGGAAATTCGTCATTGCCGGCGGGGACGGGGGTGTGCGTAGTGAATACGTTTTGTTTGAGTGATTTTTGGGCGGCTTCTGCATAAGTGGAACCAGATGCCACTAGTTCACGTGCCCGCTCCAACGTTAAGAAGGATGCGTGACCTTCGTTCATGTGCCAGACTGCGGGGGAGTAGTCTAAGGCACGCAGGGCGCGCACGCCGCCTACTCCGAGCAACACTTCCTGCATGACGCGGCGGTCAAGGTCTGACCAGTAAAGACGCGCGGTGAGCAAGCGGTCAAATTCATTATTTTCTTCAACATTTGAATCAAGCAAATATAAAGGCACTCGTCCCACGCGCACTTCCCAGATTTGGGCGGTGATGTTTCGATCTGGAAATTCAATTTGAATGGTGACGGGTTTGTCTTTTTTTGTGACCAGTGTGACAGGCAGATGCTCAAAGGTTAGCGGGTTATTGAGCGCTTCCTGCCAGCCATCTTCGCTGATGCGTTGTGAGAAATATCCCTGCCCATACATGAAGCCGACTGCGATTAAAGGCAAGCCGAGGTCGGAGGATTCCTTTAGATGGTCGCCTGCCAATACGCCGAGTCCGCCCGAATAAATGGGAAGTGTTTCATGCAAGCCAAATTCCATTGAGAAATAAGCGACAGGTTTGTTGTCAAATTCGGGATGCGCTGTTTGAGTCCAGGATGTTTTGGTGAAATATGAATCAAAACGTTCAAACAGGGAATCATATAACGCGAGATAGTCTTTATCTTTTGAGGCTTGTACCAAACGGCCGTGACTGATCTCTTGCAGCAAACGAATCGGGTTATGTCCGAGTCGTTCCCATAGGTCGTAATCAAGCCGTCCGAAGAGACGCGCGGCTTCAGGCTGCCACGTCCACCATAGGTTGTAGGATAATTCGCCGAGGCGCACAACGCGCTTGGGCAGGTCAAATTTTTGAGAGGGTTTGGTTAAGAATTCCATGTCAGAAATGATACCGTAAAACTTACAATTCGGTATTTTTTCAATGACGAAGTTTGTGTAATGACACAACAAATTAAATTTATTTTACACGGACTGCGGACTTTAGCCCGCTCTATACCTCACAAAAGCGGATTGAAGTCCACGCTCCGTTTTACTGAAATTTGAATCTGCAATTTGTAATGATAATAAAGTGTGTATTTCCACATGGCGCTCAAGCCAGTTCCAGTACTATAATCAAAGCTGGAAATTAAATATTGACACGGAGTACCTTTATGGTCACAAATCAAAATATATCCATCAAAAAAATAGCGATCAGCACGGGCGGCGGCGATGCCCCGGGTCTGAATGCGGTCATTCGCGCGGCCGCGCTTTCTGCGATTAAGCGCGGCTGGGAAGTATATGGTGTTCTGGATGGTTTTCACGGAATCCTGTCGCCGGAAGAATACCCAGACGGCGGATTTGTTCCGCTGACGCGCCAAAAAGTAAGCGGAATTACCCATCTGGGTGGAACGATTCTGGGAACCAGTAATCGCAACAATCCGCTTAAGTATCCAATGCTGCGCTCGGATGGAACCCTCGAAGAAGTGGATCGCACAGATGAAATCGTGCGCGGATTCCGCTTGCACAATATTGATGCGCTCATCACGGTCGGCGGCGATGGTTCACTGGCAATTGCGAGTGTGCTCTCTAACAAAGGATTGCGCCTGATCTCGGTGCCAAAAACGATTGATAATGATCTCGATAAAACAGAAGTCACCTTCGGGTTTGATACCGCTGTCGGCTTCGCTACCGAGGCGCTTGACCGCCTGCATTCCACCGCTGCTTCGCATGGGCGCGTCATGGTCGTGGAAGTGATGGGGCGTTACGCGGGCTGGATCGCGCTTCATTCCGGCGTGGCGGGTTCTGCCGATGTAATTCTGATTCCTGAACAGCCGTATGATATTCACAAGGTCATTGAAAAGATCAAGGAACGCGAATCACGCGGCAATAAATTTACCATTGTGGTAGTGGCTGAAGGTGCTTCGCCGATGGGCGGCGCGGTCACTGTGGTCGAACATGAAGCTGGCCGCGCTGAACGACTGGGCGGCGTTGGTGAAAAAGTGGCGGCTGAAATTCATGCCATCTCAGGCAAAGAAACGCGCGTGGTTGTTCTTGGTCATTTGCTGCGCGGCGGTTCGCCCACATCCTTCGACCGCCTGATCGCCCTGCGTTTTGGCGCTGCCGCAGTCCGTGGGCTGGAAGAAGGTCAAAATGGCGTGATGGTCGCGCTCGATCCGCCGCATGTTAAATATGTGCCCATTGAAGAAGCGATGGGCAAGATGAAGATGGTGCCCATGGATTCAGACATTGTCCGCACCGCGTATGATCTTGGGATTTCGTTCGGGTAACCAAATCACGAAGCGCAGGCTTCAGTCTGCTTTGATTATATAAAACCTGACTGGCTCGATAATGAGCCAGTCAGGTTTTATATTTGGAATTTCTCTACCGTACATTTTCAAAAACCAGCAATATTTTCGTGAATTGCTTGACCGCCGACCGCGGTCGGCGGTCAATTGGTGAAAACCATAGTTTGTACGGTAGAGAATTTGGAATTAAAATGGACTCATGCCTCAAGCGCAATTCTTCATTGCCTGTCTCGTCGCTTCATTCTTCCTGAAAACGGGTCAGGCCATCGTGGACATTTTCCAGCGCCTCAGCATTGAAGTGGACTTCGTGCGTATTCGGCAGAAGTGTTGAATCAAATAGGAAGCACTGGATGTATATACTCAAACACCAATTTGCTCGAAAATCTGAGCTAATCCAAAATGATCTCTGAAATAACTGGCGCAATGTTTTGTAAAAGTGCTAGAATCCCCTGTATATATTTCCCGGGTTTGGAACGTTTTCGCAAACCTACTTTAAAAAGACAAAACTAATCAATACAGACTATTTGCAGACTGACTTGTTTTTGAATACAATAGACTTTATCGGTAATTAGGTAAAACGCCCCGAAGGTTGTCATTAAGCGCTCAAATTACTCAAAATAAACCTGCGGAACGGTACTTGTATGTTATTTCCGATAAAGTCTAATGATTATCTTTTTCCTACCCTAAACATGATGCAAAGCCGTCCCGACCTTTATGTTCCATTCATTTATTTCCTGACCGCCATTATTTATGCATGGCTGGGTTTACTTGCATGGCGTAAACGCCCCGCGATAGCTGTGACCCCGTTCGCATGGACGATGCTTGGGATGTCAGTCTGGTCATTCATGTATGGCCTGGAAATATTCGCCCCATCCCTTTCTTCAAAAATATTATTTGCCAATATTGAATATATCGGAATTGTATCCATCCCGGCATTCCTGTTGATCTTTTCGCTTGAATTTATTGGTAAAAATCACCTGCTCACCAAATCAGGACGGGTCCTGCTTTGGGGCACCCCTCTCCTGATCACCATTTTAGTCTGGACAAATAAATACCATCATTTAATGTGGGATGCAGAATCCATTTCATACAGTAGTGGACTTGCACTGCTCAGCATCCAGTACGGCTTTTTCTTTTGGGTACAGGTTGCTTACTCCTACATTCTTGTACTTGTAGCGAGTCTGATTCTGATCATTGAAATGGTACAGAGGCCGGGTGTCTATCGTATTCAAGTCAGCCTGGTCGTGATCGGCATCCTCGCTCCCTGGCTGGGCAGTCTCATTTTCATAGCAAAGTTAAATCCGGTTAATGATCTTAATTTTACGCCGTTGTTTTTTCTCCCCACCGGACTCGGGCTTTCATGGGCGATCGCCCGCTACCACCTGCTGGAGATCATGCCGCTTGAGCATATTACTGTTCTAAAAAACATGGCAGATGGGGTGATCGTAATTAACCAAAATAATCGTGTACTGTATACCAACCCTCTCATAGCAGAACTGCTGGGCCGCTCCGAAGCCGAAACTCTTGGACAGCCGCTTAATTATATTTCCCAGGAATATGGAGAGGTGATCGCCTCTGCCGAACATCAATCAGAGATCAGAATTGGAAAAGGCTATCAAGCCAGCATTTTTGAAATAAATATTACCCCGGTTTCACCGCAAAACGCTTCCAAAAATCAAAGCGGGCCAGATCGCATGATCATTCTGCACGATATTACCGAGCGGAAAAAATCAGAAGCCGCGCTCAGTAGACGGGAAACCATGATGTCGGCCATCAGGCTGACTGCCGAACAATTTCTGAAAGAATCAAACTGGGAGAATAATGTATCAGGTGTTCTTGAGAAGATCGGGCAGGCCGCCAATGTCAGCCGCGTTTATGTCTTCATGAATTATTCTGATGATAAGGGAGCCATTTTCTCCAGCCAATGTTATGAGTGGTCGGCACCAGAGATCGCACCACAGATCGATAATCCCAGCCTGCAGCACATTAATCTTCGGGCGGCAGGGTTTAGCCGCTGGGTGGAACAACTCTCCATAGGGAATCCAATTTATGGCCTCGTGAGTGAATTTCCAGAATCTGAATCAAGAGCCTTGAAAAGTCAAAACATTCTTTCCATGGCACTTATTCCTATTTTTGTAGATCGCCAATGGTGGGGATTTATCGGCTTCGATGACTGCACCCATGAACGTCATTGGACGGAGATCGAGTTGGAAGTGCTCCATATAACAGCCAGTATTTTTGGCTCAGCAGAAACCCGTGCCAGAGCGGAACAAAAGTTAATCCGCCGCCAGCAGGCTTTAAGCCTGCTTCAAGATATTGTAAGTGAAGCTTTACAAGCCAAGACCTTAAGACACATGACAGAAGATATTGTAGATCGGCTGGCAAAACTAATCCACGCCAATGAATGCTTCATCACACTATGGGATGAAGATCACACGCAAACATCACCGCTCGCGGCGCACGGCACCAGCAGAGACACCTACCTTTCTCTCCAACCTGTTTCTGGCGAGTATACATTCACAGAATTAGCCCTGCATTTGGGTCACACCCTGATCGTGGATGATGCCTACAACTCACCCTATCTGGATCATGAAATCGCCAAACAATGTCCTTCCCGTTCGCTGATCGTACTGCCATTAAAAGCGGCAAAAAACAAACACGGCGCCATCATCCTTTCCTTCAAATCCCGCCATGGCTTCCAGCCGGAAGAAATTTCGATCTGTGAACAAGCCGCCAATCTGATCGCCCTCGCTTTCGAGAAATTCAAAGCGGTAGAGCAGGCTCAACGCCGCGCCGAAACTTCGGAAACCCTGCGGAAAGCAGGTGTAGCTGTGGCAGAAACTCTTGAGATCAGTGAAACCGTGCCGCGCATTCTTGAACAATTAAAACAGGTCATCCCCTACGATACTGCATCTGTTCAATTATTGAACGAAAATGAATTGAAAGTGATAGGCGGAAGCGGCTTTGCTGATCCAAGCGTCGTCATCGGCATGCGCTTTCCCATTCCCGGCAATAATCCAAACACTCGTGTTATACAAACCGGCCAACCCTACTTCCTCTCCGAAATAGGCGATGTCTACAGCGAATTTAAAAAACCACCGCACGACCATATTCACTCCTGGCTGGGCGTCCCGCTGATTTTTCAAGAACGCATCATTGGCCTGCTCGCCATTGACAGTACAAAGCCCAACCAATTTACACAGGAAAATGCAACCCTTGCAGCCACCTTCGCCAATCAGGTATCCATTGCGCTGGAAAACTCGCGCATGTATGAAGCGGCACAAAATCAAGCCATCACAGATTCCTTAACGAGTGTGTACAACCGCCGCGGCTTGTTTGAAGTTGGAGAATTTGAATTCGCGCGTTCACGCCGCATTGGGCGTCCCTGCTCTGCCATGCTATTGGATATTGATCACTTCAAGCGAGTAAACGATCTTTACGGTCACGCCACAGGAGATCAGGCGCTTCATACACTTGCTGAACGCTGCACTACAGGGTCACGCGCTGTTGATCTGGTTGCCAGATACGGCGGCGAGGAATTTTTTATTCTCCTGCCTGAAACTCAGTTGGAAGCAGCGCGGATGGTGGCTGAACGCCTGCGTCAATCCATCATGGCTGAACCATTCGCCACAGATGCAGGGCCATTGCGCATCACGATCAGCATCGGTGTTGCAGAGTCATCCAAATTGGATACATTAAAAACATTGATCGCGCGGGCTGATGCTGCGCTATATAACGCCAAACATGCGGGACGTAATTGCGTGGTCGTGAGTGAAACGCCTCAGGCAGATTCCCACACCTGATACAGACCCAAATTTCCCCCGTCTCCATCGGACTGAAAAGAATCAGTCACACGCATTTCAACCTGCTCGGCCAGCCCAAGCAGTTCCTGCGCTGTGAAATGGTGCGCGTACCGCAAGCCCTCTCCTCCGCTGCGCCAATCCAATAAGTAATCCCCTTCATCCAAATCGTCTTCATTAATTCCAACTCTATCCCACGGTTGAATCCGTGACTTGAGCTTTTCGCTGTTCAAGAACTGCCAGTTGGATAAAATAAATTTTCCATCGTCTTTCAACAAATTACGAACTGTCTTCAAAATATCCAAACGCATTTCATGCGAAGGAATATGATGAAGTGTGGCAAACAGTGTGACCGTAGACCACGGAGCATTAAGTTGATCGCTGAAGACTGAAAGCTTCGCCAGATCAACTTCACGAAACTCCACTCCCGACGCAGACTGTGCATCTCGAAGCAGAGGCAGGCTAAAGTCCAGGCCGAGAAGCGCTGCTTTGTGACCGCGTTTATTTAATTCGCGCAGAAAATGCCCGTTGCCGCATCCCAGATCCAAAACGGAGACATCCGCCTGAATGGTTTCAAGAATTTTTTTTACGCCGGGCTGCAACCGCTGGCGCGTGGCTGAAAATTGATCTCCAAATTGGTTATAAAATTTGCAGTTGATTGCAAGCAGGTTTTCGGCTGTGGTTGAATTCATGACGGCATTATACCCTTCGGGCACTTTACCCTTCGGGCACTTTACCCTTCGGGCACTTTACCCATTCGGGCGCTCTATAACGGTATAATGCCAACATGTTATCGGTACATAAGATTAAAAAATTTTCAGAGGAATTTGAAACCAAAACTCCGCAAGAGATTATTGCATGGGCGGTGGATCGGTTCTCGCCGTACATGGCACTGAGTTCATCGTTCCAAACGCAATCCATGCCGCTTTTACATATGATCGCGCAAACCACGGCAAACATCCCTGTTTTTTTTATTGATACGGGTTATCATTTTTGGGAAACACTGATGTTTCGCGAGAAGATCGCGGATGAATGGGGCTTGAATATTATTGATCTATATCGTGACGCACGCTGGGATATATTTGCCCGTCAGAACACACGCTCTCTGCCTGCGGAAGACCCAAACTTGTGTTGTTATTTACATAAGGTGGAACCCATGCAAAATGCGCTGAAAGGCTACAAGGCCTGGATCAGCGGAATTCGCCGCGACCAAACCACAGTGCGTGCGCAGGCGCAGTTTTTAGAATTGCAGGAAGACGGCTTGCTGAAAATCAATCCGCTTTTAAACTGGACGAAGGCGGATGTAAATCGATACATAGAAGAGAATCATTTGCCGCAGCATCCGCTTTTTGAAAAGGGATATCGAAGCGTGGGCTGTGCGCCATGCACCATCGCGATTGGTGTAAATGACGATGAGCGCGCAGGCCGCTGGGCTGGGCGCGGAAAAGTGGAATGTGGTTTGCATACCAGTATGTTCAGCAAAAAAGATATTACAGAATCACAAAACGAATTTCATACAGACCCGACAAAGGTAAAAAAGGCAGACTGAAGTCTGCGATCCTTAATAGAAAATTGGAGTGCGGACTAAAGTCTGCGGTCCTTTATAGAGAAATAATTATGGAAACTTCTGAACGACGACAACGCTGGAAAAAAAATAACACGCTCACGCCAGAGAAACTCACGCTGGCGCATCACGTGTTGGAAGAAATACGTGAAGGGACAGAGGTGATGCGCGCCCTACGGACTCATCCACTGGACGGCGGCGAAGGCTATCTGACAAAAGCGGCGCTGGTCGCGGCTTACAACCAAATGGTAGCGGCTGGCGCGATTGAGCCTGATCGGATTCTGCTGGAACGCATCCGCATGAAACCCATGCGGACTCTTTCGGGCGTGACCACGGTTACTGTTTTAACGAAGGCGTATCCATGCCCGGGCAAGTGCATCTTCTGCCCCACAGATGTGCGGATGCCAAAGAGTTATCTACCTGATGAGCCCGGTGCGATGCGTGCGCTGCAACATGAGTTTGACCCTTATGAACAAGTCTATGCGCGGATTCTTGCGCTTGAAAATTTGGGCCATCCGACAGACAAGATCGAATTGCTGATTCTCGGCGGCACGTGGTCATCTTATAAACGCGATTATCAGGAGTGGTTTATCAAACGCTGTTTTGATGCGATGAACGAAACTGAAAAAGGCGGACTTCGAAATCACAAAGATAAACTGGAAACCGCTGGCGTGGATATTGCTCAGGCGCAAGCTACAAATGAAACTGCCATCCATCGCAATGTTGGATTAGTTATTGAGACCCGTCCCGATGAAATTAATCCAGACGAATTGCGCTGGCTGCGTCATCTGGGCGTGACCAAAGTGCAAATGGGCGCGCAAAGTTTTGACGATCATATTTTGGAAATCAACAAACGCGGGCATGATGTGGAATGCACACGCCAAGCCACGGCCTTATTGCGCGCCGCTGGTTTCAAGATCGTCCTGCATTGGATGCCAAATCTTTTAGGCGCAACTCCCACATCAGACCGCGCAGACTTTGCGAAGTTCTGGCAGGATTTCTGTCCCGATGAAATTAAGATTTACCCAAATCAATTGCTGGCAAATGCCGAGCTTTATGAATACTGGAAGCGCGGAGAATTTCATCCATATACTACCGAAGACTTGGTTGAGTTAATCGCAAATATTAAACCGACCATTCCGCGCTACTGCCGTGTTAATCGAGTCATTCGGGATATTCCGGGCAATAATGTAGTGGAAGGCAATACGCGCACCAGCCTGCGGCAGGATATTCAGGCCATCATGAAAGTGCGCGGTACGCATTGTCAGTGTATTCGCTGTCGTGAAGTGCGCGGCAAAACTGTCGAATCGGAAACCTTGCGTCTGGATGATCTTACCTATCAGGCCGGTACAGCTGAGGAACATTTTATTTCCTTCATCACACCCGAGGACGGACTCGCGGGTTTTATCCGCTTGTCATTGCCCGCCAAAGACGCCACGTTGACGGGTATGCCTGACCTCGATAATGCGGCACTGATCCGCGAAGTGCATGTCTACGGACAATCGCTGGCATTTGGCGCAGAACAGACTGGAGCCGCTCAACATTTGGGGCTGGGCACACGTCTGCTTGAAGAAGCGGAAAACGTAGCGCGCAAAAATGGGTTTGAAAAACTAGCTGTTATTGCAGCCATTGGAACGCGTCACTACTATTTAGATCGCGGTTTTGAACGCGGGGATTATTATTTGGTAAAGAAGATTTAAATGATTTAACCACAAAGGAGCACAAAGTGTCACAAAGGTTTTTAAGGTCTTCCTTCGTGTACCTTTGTGCCCTTCGTGGTTAAAAGACTTAGGAGAAATTTGAAAACAAAACATTGGATCGTATTCATCACCCTTGGCCTGATCTGGAGTTCATCCTTTCTGTGGATCAAGATCGCCCTGCGAGAAATGGGACCTCTCACACTGGTCGCCTACAGGGCGTTTTTCGGGCTGTTATTCGGCATCGTCGTGATCGCCTTTCAACGCGTAACATTGCCGCGCACATTAAAAGAGTGGACGCCCTTGTTGATCGTAGGACTGACCAATATTGCCATCCCTTTCTTTTTGATCTCATGGGGTGAAACAATCATCGATTCAGGAGTGGCTTCCATTCTGGATGCAACCGTGCCATTATTCACCATCGTTGCTGCACATTTTATGCTGCAGGATGACAAGATGACGATTCCAAAAGTGCTGGGCTTGTTAATGGGCTTCGCGGGCGTGGTGGTATTGATGAGCAAGGATGTTGGCGCCTCGCAAAGTTCCCTGCTGGGGCAATTGGCTGTCATCCTGGCTTCTGCATTTTATGCAGGCAGTTCGATTTATATTCGCAAAGCCACCGCAGATACGCCCGGCATCCTCCGCAGTATGGGGCCGCTATTTTCTGCCACGGCGGTGATGTGGCTGGCTTCGTTTCTATTTGAATCGCCCATAAAAATTCCAACGCTTCCCATCACCTGGGTTGCCCTGCTCTTCATGGGTATTCTTGGCTCAGGCCTCGCATTCCTCATGGCTTTTTATTTAATCCACGAGATCGGCCCCACCCGCCTGACCATGGTCACCTATCTTTTTCCACTGGGCGGCATCACACTTGGCGTGATCTTTCTAAATGAACAACCCACCTGGCAAATATTAACGGGCGCAATTTTGATCATTGCCAGTCTCGCCGTTGCAAATTGGAGTCCTAAAAAATTATGACCGAACATCATTCAGGTTTTATTGCCATCATCGGACGCCCCAACGTGGGCAAGTCCACTTTGCTCAATGCGTTGCTTGGGCAAAAGGTTGCGGCCGTTTCACCGCGCCCGCAGACCACACGCAAGCGTCAACTTGGAATTCTCACGCTGGAAAATGCCCAGCTTGTTTTTGTCGATACACCCGGCATTCATCACGCCCGCCATAAATTGGGCGAGTTCCTAAACTATGAAGCCGAAGAAGCCGCAGACGGCGTGGATATTATTATCTGGCTCGTGGATTCTTCTGATGAACCGACAGAAGACGACATCCGCATCGCTGAGCTGCTTAACAAGCTGCCGCTTCGCGCTCAACGATTGCTGGTGCTAAACAAAATAGACACTCTCACCCCTGAGGAAGAGTCTGCTCGGGTGGAGACATTCTCCAAGTTGTTGAATCATGCTGAGACGATGAAAGTATCCGCTACGAAAAGGCTTGGGCTGGATGAACTGCGTGAGAAACTGATCAGCATGCTTCCAGAAAGACCCGCCGATTATCCAGAAGAACAAGTGACAGATTCGTACGAGCGCGATATCGCTGCGGATCTCATCCGCGAATCGTGTTTGAAAATTTTACGTGATGAAGTGCCGCATAGTTTGGCGGTCCGCATTGACGAGTTCAAGGAACGCGAGAATGGCATGGCCTACATCGCCGCGACCATTTTTGTGGAACGCGAATCGCAAAAAGGAATCGTCATCGGCGAAGGCGGCAAGATGTTGAAATCCATCGGCAGCGCCGCGCGCAAAGAGATCGAAGAAATGGGCGGACGAAAAGTTTTTCTCGAAGTGCGTGTCAAGGTTTCAAAAGACTGGCGCGACAATCAAAATATGTTGAATCAGTTTGGGTATATCAAGAGGAAGTAATTGGTAAATGGTAATTGGTAAATGAAAAGTCCGCCGAGTTTCAGGAAACTTGACGGACTTTTTATTCATCATTCATCCTGCATTCATCATTTCTCACTACCCCTTCAACGGCATGAACCCTTCTCCCAACGCTTCATGCGCGACCCCGATCACCATAAAGGCTTCGGGGTCGATTTCATGCACGATTAATTTTAATGCAGCAACTTCTGAGCGAGAAACGACGCAATATAAAACGGGACGTGAACTCCCGGTATACGCGCCGCGTCCTTCCAAATACGTAACGCCGCGCTCAAGCTCTTCGATCACTCTCGCTGAAACATTTTCTGGCTGATTGGTCACGATCATGGCCGTGCGGACCGTGCCGCCGCCCTCCAGCACTGTCTCTGCCACCAGCCCGCTGACGTATAACGTGATCATCGCGTACAGCGCCTCTTTCCAGCCGAAGATAAATCCAGCCAATAAGATAACCAGCGTATCCACCATCAAATAACTTTGAGTCATCGAAACGCCGCGCCACTTATTGAGAATACGCGCCAGAATATCCGAGCCGCCGCTTGTGCCGCGCGCGCGATAGACCAATCCATACCCAATGCCGCTGATGATCGCGCCATATAAGGAGTTGAGGAAAATATCGCCTTTCAAGTCCTCAATCAAAATATTTGTATAATACGTAAAGAGTGGAATTTTCAAAAGTAAATCAGTTAGCAAAGAATAGGTAACAATCGCAACCGCAGTCCGTAAAGCAAAACGCCTTCCGCCAAGAAAACGCCAGCCAAGTATGAAAAGCGGACCATTGCCGATCAATACCATCAAACCGATCGGCCAGTTGGTGAAGTAATTAATCAACTGGGCAATTCCGCTTACCCCGCCCGAAGCCAGATTCGCCGGGACAAAGAATATCCGCAAACTAACTGCCTGAATTAACGCACCAAATGCAATAAGAAAGTAATCGCGGCTATTCATCCAATATTTTTTCATAAAGTATCCTTTTTAAAAACTTCAAAAATCTAATTACAAATTATTATATCCGAACGATTTCAACTCTCGGTTAACTTTCATCCTTCCTCCTTTATCCTTCCTCCTTTCCTTTGGTACAATCACGCTCTATGAAAATAAAAAACTGGCAATTCTGGCTGGGCGTTTTAATCAGCGTTGTATTCATCTGGCTTTCCCTGCGCGGACTCAAACTCAATGAGTTTTGGAGCACGGTTCAAAGAGCAAATTATTTCTGGCTCATTCCAGGAATTGGAGTGTATTTTATTGGCGTGTGGGTACGGGCCTGGCGCTGGCATTATCTGCTGAAACCCATCAAGGAAATCCCAACCAGAACCATGTTCCCGATCACAATCATTGGGTATATGGGCAATAACATTTATCCCGCGCGCGCCGGTGAAGTGTTACGCGCCGTGATTCTTAAACGCAAGGAAGGCGTGCCAGTCTCCGCTTCGCTGGCCACCATCATCGTCGAGCGTATCTTTGACGGTGTGGTGATGCTGGCGTTTATCTTTGTTAATTTATCTGAGCTGGCAAAACTCACGGGCGCATCTGGCTTTGTGGGAAACATTCAGCAGGTGGCAGTGATCGGCACGGGAGTATTCGCCGGCGCGCTTGGCGTTTTTCTGCTGGCGGCCATGTTCCCGCAAGTCACAGCGAAGATCGGATTGGGAGTTATCGAGCGGATCACGCCAAAACGCCTGCACATCAGAATCATCAGCATCATGAATAAATTCCTGGATGGACTCGCTTCGCTCCGTTCCCCCTTTAACGTGTTGATGGTCTTCTTTACCTCGGTCATCATCTGGCTGTTGGAGACGGGCAAGTACTGGCTCGTGATGCACGCGTTTAATTTCAACGTGTCATTTTTTGCTTTAATGCTGATGAACGGTATTGTTAATCTCGCCACCACCATTCCATCCGCGCCTGGCTATATCGGTACTTTTGATGCGCCGGGCATTGCGGTCCTCACCGCTTATGGAGTCGATCAAGCTACCGCGGCGGGATACACACTTACCCTGCATGTCGCACTCTGGCTCCCCATTACCCTGCTTGGCGCGTATTACATGGCGCGTGAAGGATTCAAGTGGAATGATTCATTGAGGGAGGAGACAACACAATAAATAATTTTCTCAAACAAGCTTGAGTTATACTTAAAGGACTGTAAACAAATTGGTTTACAGTACCAAGGCAAAACCAATGACTCAAATCAATAATCCACAAAAAAAGTTACGGGTGCTCATCGCCGATGATATTCAGGAAACACGGCGTAACACTCGTCTGATGATTGCCGCGCTCGATAATGCAGAAGTGGTAGCCATCGCATCCAATGGCCGTCAGGCAGTGGAGATGACCGAAGAACAGCATCCAGACATTGTTATTTTAGACATCAACATGCCTGAAATGGATGGGTTGACGGCCTATCAACATATTGTTCAAGCGCATCCGCACACAGGCTGTATTATCATTTCTGCAGAAGATAGCCCGGCTATCATGAGCATGGCAGCCTCCATCGGCATTCAGGAATATCTGACCAAACCTTTTATCATTGACGAACTGGAAACAGCGCTTAAGCGGGTCAGCGAACGTCTGCAAAAAAATCGTCAAGACAGCATACAGCCCAACCCATTAAACATAAATAGCGTGGCGTACCTTGAGCAATTAGCCAATCAATATCTAAAAGAAGGACGCACTGATGATCAGGCGGCGCAAGTCTTTGAGCGTCTGGCAGAAAATCCAAAATGTACGGTACGCTGGCTGGAGACTCTCGCAATGGTGTATGCCATCCGTCGGGAATGGGGCAAATTGAAACTCCTCGCCGCAAGATTAGAACAAGGTAAATCGTCAAAACAAGTAATTTCCTAATCACTGGGCGAAAAATAAATTTCTGGTCGTTGAAACCGTGTACTAAAATTCCAAAAGAAAAAAATGGAGCATCAATGAAGATTGCAATTATTGGGGCAGGCTATAGCGGTATGGTGGCTGCATATGATTTAAAGAAGGCGGGGCATGATGTGACTATTTTTGAATCTGCTGAATATGCTGGCGGGCTGGCTTCTGGTTTCAAAGAACCGCATTGGAATTGGTCGGTCGAGAAGTTCTATCACCATTGGTTTCAATCAGACAGCGAAATGTTGGGCTTGATCCGCGAGTTGGGATTGGAAGACAAGGTGCGATTCCCACGCCCGCTGACCGTGATGCTCTATAAGAATAAATGGTATCCCTTCGACTCGATCATCAACGCGCTTCGTTTTCCTGGACTGGGATTTGGTCTGAACAAAATTAGATTCGGCTTCGTTGGGCTGTTTCTGCGTATCACGAATAACTGGCGCGCGCTGGAAAAAGTCACCGCCGATGAATGGATGATGAAGTATGCCGGTAGACAAGTCTACGAGCAGATGTGGAAACCGCTCTTGATCGGAAAATTTGGCTCCTTCTATAAAGATGTCAACATGGCGTGGCTGTGGGCGCGTATGCATGCCCGCACGACTCGACTCGGAACATTCGAAGGCGGCTTTCAGAATTTTGCAAATCTTTTCGCAGAGAAACTACGTGAGATGGGTGTGGAGATAAAACTCAAGGCGCCGATCAAATCCATTAAGCGGGAGCAGGCTTCGGCGAGTCTGAGCGTGGACGGTGAATCGTTCGATAAAGTGTTGGTCACTTCGTCGCCTAATCTGATGGCAAAGTTATGTCCCGATCTGCCTGAAAATTATTTAAAGGGTTTGCTTGAATTGAAATCCATGGGTGCGGTGGTGATGACGCTGGCGCTCAAACATCCATTGTCGAAAGATGGCTATTACTGGTTCAACGTGCCGAAGGATGAAGGCTATCCGTTTTTGGCGCTGGTGGAACACACGAACTTTGTGCCCGCAGAAAATTTTGGCGGTGATCATATTATGTACGCGGGTGATTATCTGGAATTGGGCCACGAATATTTTTCGATGAGCGATGATGAATTACTGGAGAGGTTTATTCCTGCCTTTCAAAAATTCAACCCCGAATTTACGCGCGATTGGGTGAAGAAGATCTGGGTGCATAAAACTAATTACGCCCAGCCTGTGCCTTTGGTGAATCACTCAAAGAATATCCCTGAGATCAAAACGCCGATTGAAGGCTTGTATTTTGCTTCGATGAGTCAGGTATACCCGTGGGACCGCGGTACGAACTTTGCAGTGGGGATCGGAAGAAGAGCCGCGCGAATGATGAAATAAAATAGAGCACAGGCGCAGGAAAATTTCCTTGCGCCTATTTTTTTAAGGCGGATACTTTGAATGAAACTTTTGTAAAGCCTCAATACGATTCAGGTGGGTTTGCTGGAATTCCAAATCGAATCAAAGATGCTTTCGCATCCCAAAAATATGATGCGGTGGTCGTATTCTTTATCGATGCTTTTGGCTGGCGTTTTTATGAGCGTTTTCAAGATGCAGCTTTTCTTAAGCGCATGGCTAAATATGGAAAGATCGAAAAACTGACTTCGCAATTCCCGTCCACCACAGCCGCGCATGTGACCACGATTCACACAGGTCTGCCCGTCGGCGTGAGCGGGGTGCATGAATGGATCTACTACGAGCCCAAAGTAGACCGCATCATCGCACCGCTATTATTTTCTTTTTCAGGTTCAAAGGAACTTGACGCTTTAAAATCTAAACGCGTAAATGCGGCAGATATCTATCCAAAAGGAGTGTTTTATCCTGAACTAAAAAAGATGGGCGTGGAATCTTTTAACTTTGGTTTGCGTGATTTTACACCCTCCACCTATTCGAATTTTGTCATGGAAGGCTCGAAAATTCTTCCTTTCAAGACTCTTTCGGAAGCTTTTGTAAATATAGACACATTGCTGGAAAAGCAAAAGGCTCCCGCCTATATCCACCTCTATTTCGATAAAATTGACTCGCTGGCCCATGAATATGGTCCCACCGCCCCGCAGACCGAAGCGGAGATCGAAACCTTCCTGCTCATGATGGAACATTATTTTGAACGCACTTTCAAAGGAAAAAAGAAGATACTGTTCCTGATGACCGCCGATCACGGCATGTGTGAAATTGACCCGAAGACCACCACCTACTTGAACACCGATCTCGGCTTTGAAGGCTTTCAACGTTTCCTAAAAAAGAATCGCAAAGGTCATTTGCTTGTCCCGGCAGGCTCGCCGCGTGATATGTTTCTCTATATCAAAGACGCGATGCTCGCAGAAGCCCAGGACTTCCTTGCCAAACGACTTGAAGGCAAAGCAGATGTTGTCAAAACCGAGACCTTGATCGCAGAAGGGTATTTTGGCCCCGATGTTTCCATTCGATTTAGAGAGCGGGTTGGAAATCTTGTAGTACTTTCCTATCGCTACGAATCGGTCTGGTGGTACGAAAAGGATAAGCATGAGCAAAGGTTTTATGGTCATCACGGCGGGCTAACTCCGCAGGAAATGGAAACCATCCTTTATTCTTACGAGATCGGGTAATATAAAAAACAGAGAAGGCGTCCAACTATTTATGATCACATCTGACATTCTCAACCCCCTGCTCCTCTCTGCCTTTACCAAAGAGATCACCTGGTTCGAGGCATCCTCCCGCTTCCCAGTGGATGAATTTATTGAGACTTTCCAACGCACTCGAGCGCAGACTCAGGCAAAACTGGAAAGCCTTACTGATGCACAAGTTGCCCATTCCTCCACGGTTCACCCATTTTGGTCGATCAGCGAATCGATCACGCACCTCGTTTTTACGCAGGGTTTTTACCATAATAAATTGCTCGATATTTCCACCAGTCAACTGGCTCATACGGTGGAAGCCCCGCGCGGATTTGGAGAGGGCGCGAAGATAAACATCCCAGCAGATGATTTACGGGCAAGCTTGAGCGTGGCCACCAAAAGAATTCAGGTAGTAATTGAAGGCACTCGTACAAATCACAACCCTGAAAAAATTGAAAATCACGCAGCCTTTGGAAAATGTGCCTACAACACATGGATAGTACTTCTCCTTGGGCACGAAGTGGATCATCTACGCCAAATTGTAGCCATGCGGGGTCTGGCACGCACAGACGGATGAAGCTTTACTGCAGACGGCAGACCACGGTCAAGCAGGTGCAAAATAATATGTACACGATAGAGAAATGATTACAGCCGCATCTACACTTGAAAATTTTTCTCGAGCGTTAACAAATAAAGAAAGTACGAGTACAATACGATTCGTCTCATTTTCCCCGTCGTAATTCGGCGGGTACCCTTACATAAAAAATGGCCTGTACACATGAAAAAACAAATCTCCAATACGCGAAGATCATCAATCCACTTGTTTTCAGGGATCGTAAAAGAAAACCACGAAAAAATGATAAACCTTCGTTCATTTTTATCCGCATTTACCCCGCACGGGGATGAACCCCCGTGCGGGGTAAAGCGTTACGAAATCGGCTAAAGCGGACTAATCGGCTTTAGCCGATTTCGTAAGAGTAGCCCGCACGGTTTACCGTCGGGCGGGCTGAGTAGTTACATTATTGTTGCCTTTTCTGCCATGGCTGTTGAAGCGTATATTTATATGATTATGCCGCCCGCCATTTGGGCGATGTATTTGTCAAAGACCACTTGGATAAACTTGATACATTAAGCAAATGGATCCTTATTCCAAAACTAATCACAGGCAGCGAGTTACCCCGTCAACAGAAATGGTTCGAACTTTTGAAGAAATTGATCAAAACAAGGAATTCCATCATCCATCACAAATCATCTGAGGGTCCAACACGATCCACAGATATACAACAATATTTTAAAAAGCAGGAGACTGATATAGAGTTTTTATACGAAACTGCCAGACAATCCATTCAACTACTTAATCAACTTGCTGATAAAATCACTGAGTAGACCCAGACAAATCTGCATGGGTTAATACATATCTCAAATAATTGCAAATATACACATACCCTCGGAGGAAAAATGAGCTATCAAAAAATTATAGTCACTGGTAATTTAGGGCGTGACCCTGAGATGCGTTACACACCATCAGGACAGGCTGTCACCAGTTTTTCTGTTGCTGTTAATGAATCTTATACCAACGCCAACGGTGAAAAAGTAAAAAAGACCATTTGGTTCCGTGTGACTGCCTGGGGTAAGCAGGCCGAAATTTGTAATCAATATCTCAAGAAAGGGCAACAGGTTCTTGTGGATGGCCGCATGAGCGCAGACCCAGCTACTGGCGGTCCCAAAGTTTGGACAAAACAAGATGGCTCAACAGGGTCCTCCTTTGAAATCACAGCATCCACTGTACGTTTCCTCTCTTCACGGAACGAAGGCGAAGGCGGCCCAATTGCAGGCGGTGGCGGCATGGAAATGGCCGAACTTCCCCCTGAGGATGATATTCCATTCTAATCATAAAAACATACTCAGACTTCGGAAGTCCCCGCCAACAATGAAGGCAGACTTCCGAAGTCTTTGAATGTAGCTGTTCCTATCATTTGGATCCACACATGACCACTCCCCCAATCCCACCAAAACCTACCGGCCCCATGCTTGAGTTGCCCGCAGACCTCGAACTTGTCTACGCCAACCTCGCGCGCATCGCCCATTCTCCCGCTGATATCGTGCTCGATTTTGCCCACCTGCTGCCCGGCGAACCCAAAGCCAGGATTCGCTCGCGCGTAGTGATGACTCCGCTCAGTGCTAAATTATTGGTGAGAGCCCTCACTGAAAACATTGCGCGGTATGAAACCGCCTTCGGAGAAATCACCCTGCCCACCAATACAACACTGGCAGATAATCTCTTTCGTCCCTTTCAACAGCCGCCCGAACCGCCCAAAGAACCGTAGATCAACATGCATAAACTGGAACAGATCACAGACCGCATCCGCAAAACTTTTGATGCCCGCACCTCAGCCCGCGACCATGCACTTGCGCAGGCGCGCCAACTTACCCGCGCCTGTTCGCTGGCCATTCGCGCTGTGCATCGTGAAGAGGCCGATGTAATGAACGCCCACTTACAGGAAGCGCGTCAACTGGCAGATATGCTGCGCGACTCTTTGGCCTCCTATCCTGATTTATTTTACGCAGGCTATACACAAGATGCTCTAAAGGAATTTGTGGAAGCAAACGTCACCTGCGCCTTAATTCGGAATGAGCCGCTTCAGACTCCCGAAGAGCTGGTCGTTGAACCCTCAACCTATCTCAATGGGTTGGCAGAAGTAGTCGGCGAATTACGTCGCCGCAGTTTGGATATCCTTCGTCATGGGTACTCTCCCGAAGTGGAACGCCTGCTCAACATCATGGACGAGATCTATTCCATCATGGTTACCATGGATTATCCCGATGCCATCACCAACGGCTTGCGCCGTCAAACTGACCTGGCACGCGGCATCATCGAGAAGACACGCGGTGATATCACCTTCAGCCTGCGCGGCGAACATCTCACACAAGCCATCAGCCAGCTGAGCGCCCAATTAAACAGCGACCCATTAAACGGCGGCGCTCTGAGCGCGGCGAAGAGTCAGGAAAGAAGCGGGTAATCCATCATGGCAAAAGGTGGTCGTCGTTATCCGCTTATGGTCTACACTCATATGATCGATCGCTGGTGGCCTGCGTTGCTGGTATTGGGCATTGCGTTATTAAGCCTGGCTTGGGCGCTTTATAATCAGGGACTTGAAGAATGGCGCTGGCTTGCCTGTGCAAGTATTGGCGCGTTTATTATTTTTTGCGGGTTGTTCTTAATTTTGATTCGTAAAGCTGCTTATGTGCAGCCATTCGGCGATCACCTGCGGCTGGCCACCCCTTTGTTACGTTTGAATATTTCTTATAAAAGATTTCAGCGTACCACTTCGGCAAACATGGGGCTGCTCTTCCCGCCGAACAGTGTCACAAAGTGGCAGGTGAATATTATTCAACCGCTCGCCAAAATGACCGCGCTCGTGATCCACTTGAATGCGTTTCCCATGTCACAATCTTCGCTGCGGCTGTTTCTTTCGCCGCTATTCTTCAAAGATAAAACTCCGCACTTTGTGATCCTTGTGGATGATTGGATGAAGCTGAGTTCTGAAATAGAAAGTATGAGATCAGGTTCTGGCCCCGCCGCGCCGAAACAAAAACGAGATAACTCGATTCTTTCACGTTTACCGAATAAAGACCGATGAATATTTATTTTGCATGTTCCATTAGCGGCGGACGTGAATTTGAAGCCGCATATCAAGAGATCGTTGCCGCGCTCACAGCCGATGGGCATGAAATTCCGACATCCCATTTGGTGCAATCAGATGTGATGGAAAACGAACGCAAACTCACGCCGCAGGAAGTATACGAGCGCGATGTCAATTGGATTAAAAACTGTGACGTACTCATCGCAGAAGTCAGTACGCCATCGCATGGGGTGGGATACGAGATCGGTTATGCTCTGCAGATTGGCAAGCCCGTCTTATGCATCCATCAAAGAGAACGCAGGGTCTCAAAGATGATTACAGGCAATCAAGATGCCGCGCTCACTACACTGGCCTACACAAACGTGGACGAGGCGATTTCACAAGTGCGTTTTTTTCTTGGTATTCAGAGTCTATCCGAATAATGGAGTGCAGACTTCAGTCTGCCTTATTTTACGGACTAAAGTCTGCACTCCATGGTTTTTAGAATGCTAGATTCTCAGTAAATATTTGTGAATATTGTCACCGCCAATTTGTGACATTTAGCGATAGTCGAAAAAAAAGAAGTGGGCTATTATGAAGACGGAGACGGACCAAAGAAACCTCCAACACACTCCTCTTGTCTCCTCCTTTGGCGAAAGCTGCCGCTGAGTTACACTCAGCGGCAGCATCTTTAAGTCACTATGTAGAGTCTATCCGAATAATGGATCGCGGACTTCAGTCTGCACTATTTGGCTTTTAGGATAGGTTCTTAATCAATTTTTATTCATGCGCAGGGAGGAGTACGATAAAAGATGAACCCTTCCCAACTGTCGATTCCACCCAAACACGGCCCTGATGACTTTCTACAATCGATTTGACGATAGCCAGACCCAAACCAGAGCCTTCCACGCTTTCCGGCGCATTGGTGGCGCGGAAGAATTTCTCGAATATACGGTTTTGCTCTTCTGATGGAATCCCAGGACCCGTGTCTTCCACTTTAAAAATAACCTGCTGATCCTGCATCGACATGCTGACATGGACAGAGCCTCCCTGCGGTGTATATTTAATGGCATTTCCAACTAAATTATCCACCATTTGGCGAATACGGATCGGATTGGCGCGCACGCCCATTAAATTCCTGTCAATGGAGGCTTCAAGCTTTATATTCTTTTTCTGTACCTGACCATCAAACATGTCCAGTGAATATTTCAATATGTTCTCAAGCTGCACAAGTTCACGGCGGGTATCAAAGCCTGCTTCCAGACGGCCCAGATCAAGCAAGTCATTTACCAGGGTTGTGATGTGTTGAATGCTGCCCTGCAAACGATGTAAAAATTCCTGCTGATTCTCATTCAAAGGTCCTGTGCGTTCGATTAACTCTGTATAGCCAAGTATTGAAGTTAATGGAGAACGCAAGTCATGTGAAACTGTATGAATAAAATCGCTTTTCAGGCGGTCAAGTTCCTTTAAATAGGAAATATCCTGCATGGTAATTGCCGAGCCGATCCTGGGGATGGGAGTATATTGCGCATTGAAGACACGCCCATCGTCAAAATTGATCTCGTGATACTTCAACGGGCCATCGCTGGAGCGGGTAATTAACGCCCTCAAATCGGCATTGGAGATCACATCTTCGATCAACTTGCCGGCAGCATCTTTACCATCCAAATTAAAAATATCATAGATGGAGCGGTTCGCAAGCAGAATATGATGGCTCTCATCCATTACAACCACCCCATCCTGAATATTAGCGATGATCGCTTCCAGCTTATGTTTTTCAGCTTCAGAAATTTTAGCTTTTTCAGCCAGAGATGAGGTTGTGCGTTTTACTTCACGGCGCAGCCAATCTCCCAATTCCCGTGCGCGGGTAAGACTCTTTTTAACTTGATCTACAATATCATCCATCTTAAGCGGAGGATATAAATAGCCGCTCAGCCCAATTTTAAGCGCCGTCTTAGCCAGCCCGGTTGTATCCTGGTCGGCATATAAAACAATTGGCAGCGTAGGGAATCTTATTAATAAATCCTTTGCGACAGAAAAACCATCATCTGCCGCAAATTTTTCGCCAATGATCGTCAAGGCCGGTATGGATTCGTACATACATTTGTTTAAACCCGCCTGATCATGAGCAACAACCACTTCGTAGCCAGCCGCGCGCAAGGTGCGTTCCATTAAATCTAAAATTGGAGATGGGTTTAGCGTCAGTAAAATAAGGTCTTGTTTTGGCATGGGCTCAATGTAATCTTTTCTAATTTATTTATTGGGGACAATTGTTTTTTCAGAGGAACGCGAAAGACGCTGGAGCGCCCCTTGCACGGTTTCAAGCGCCTGTCTTTGCTCTGCGTTCAGCGCGCCTGGCATTTCGGTCAACACCAAATTAAGCGGATAAACAGCCATCTGCACTTCAGTTTGAATTGAACTGCGCACCGATTCAAGTGTTTCATAACGATGCTTTTCGCCCGTTCGCGCGCTTTCTGCATTTTTTTCCAGTGCGCGAAACAAACGAGCATTGACCAGTGAGATCGAAGCATAATCTGCCATGGCTTCCAGCAAAGTTTGTGCTTCGCGGGTAATTTCGCGGTCTGCTTTTCGTACCACAATTAATAATCCGATCACTTCGCTTTGGATCTTGATCGGGATTACGCCAATCGATTTCCCCAACGTTGAAACTTTTAATTTCTGCATTGGTGAACCATTCATCACCAGGCTTTCGCCTGAAAGCGCCACAAGTGAACTGATGCCGTCATCCACTGGCTGATTCATTTTCTTGGCCCACGCTTCAGGCAGGTTACGCTGTGCGCGGAGTAAATATGCATTACTGTGTTCTTCGCGCAGCATCAGCCAGCAAAGATCTGCTTCTGCTACTTGCAAAGCGCTTTCAAGAATTTTATCGAATAATAAACGCTGGTCTGTGATCGAAACCACAGCCTTGGCCGTGGTAAGGATCGTCGTCAGATCGCGCAATCTTTTTTGCAACTCCGCGTTCATCGCATCCAACTGGCTGCCCATTTTTTGTCGTTCCCGTGATTCGCGGGTTTGGTATAAGGCACGCTCAACAATGGACACTACCTCCGCATCGCGGATGGGCCAAAAAATTACATCAGACGCGCCCAGCCGAAAAGCCTGAATGGCATCTGATTCCTGTCCTTTTTCGGCGATCACGATTATGGGTGATTTCACGCCTTGCGCGGTTAATGCGGCGAGCATGTCTTTTCCGCTCAGGCCTGGTAAATTTAAATTGGCGAGAATCAAGCTGGGGCTGGTTTGAAGCGCGAACTTGATCGCAGAAGCAGCATCGCCCACAACAGTCACCTGATATCCAAGCGGCTGTAAAGACTGTCTTCCGATCAAATCGGCAATGTCTGGATCGCTATCAACAATAAGAATTTGTTCCCCGGAGGCCATATTTTTTTTCCTTTCGCCGATTCTATCACCTTTTCGGGTACAATCTTTGCGATGAATTTTACTGTTTATGTAATTGCAACGGTCATCCCTGCCTATCGCGTGGAACGTGATATTGAAACCGTTTTGCAGAATATTCCCCCCTATATAAAACACATCATTATCGTAGACGACGCTTCGCCCGATTCAAGCGCGGACCTGATCACTGCTGCGGCGAAAAAAGACAAACGCATCACTCTGATTCATCACACTGAAAATCAAGGTGTAGGCGGAGCGATGATCTCTGGCTTTCGCAAGGCACTCGAACTCGGCGCGCAAATCGTTATAAAACTCGATGGCGACGGGCAAATGGACTCGGCGCACATTCCCGCGCTCATCACGCCTCTCATTCAAGGCAAAGCAGATTACGTCAAAGGCAATCGCTTTCGAGATTTTCAGTCGCTGCAACAAATGCCATTCATTCGCCGCCTGGGCAATCTTGGATTAAGTTTTCTGACCAAAGCCGCAACTGGTTATTGGAGCATCTTCGACCCCACCAATGGTTACTTTGCCATCCGTGCTGAACTACTCACACAGCTTCCACTTGAGCAAATTGACAAAAGATATTTCTTCGAGACCTCCATGCTCGCAAATTTATATCTGCTTGACGCAGTGGTCATGGATATTCCCATACCCGCCCGTTATAGAAACGAAACTTCGCATCTTTCCATCCGCCGCACATTATTTGAATTTCCGTTTAAACTAATCGCCACTTTTTTACGCCGCATTGTATTGAGATATTATATTTATGATTTTTCAATCATGTCTTTATATTTGATGCTTGGCATTCCGCTCCTCTTATTTGGAGGAATATTTGGCGGCATCAAATGGATTGAATACGCCAGCCAAAATATCCCCGCGCCCACGGGCACGGTCATGCTGCCCACTCTTTCCGTAATTCTCGGAATTCAAATTTTATTATCCGCGATTGAAATTGACATGAACTCCACCCCGCGCAAAGCGCTCTCGGATCCATTATGAAAACAACAGACTTCAACGAATACAAAACACGCTATCGAAACACCATTAGACAAGTCCTCGCGCAGGCAGAATCTGGCCGTTTGGATGAAGCTGCCTTCCCTGCGTATTCACATCGCAATCCGATCATCAACTGGCTTTTCTGGCAGCGTTTACGCAAAGTGATGGAATATATTCAACGCCCAACGCCCTACGCCCACATCCTTGATTTTGGATGCGGCAGCGGCGTGATGCTGCCGTATCTTTCACAGATCAGCACACAGGTCACCGCGCTGGATGTCGACCTGCTTCCACTTGAACGTGTGCAGGCCTATATTCCGCTCGCCGCAAATGTGGAAGTAAAAGATGCTTCAAAAATAAAAATCAGTGACCTGCCTGCAAACTCCTTCAATCTCATCCTCGCCTTGGATGTGCTTGAACATGTCAAAGATTTGCCGCGCACTTTGAATGAACTTCTCGCGCTCCTCAAACCCGATGGACAATTGATTGTTTCCGGTCCTACAGAAAATATCCTATATCGCATCGGCCGCAAAGTGGCTGGCCCTGAATACTCCGGCGCATATCACGAACGCGGCATCGCTGAGATCAAAAACGAATTAGCTTCCATCGCACGGCTTGAACCCATCGCCACACTCTACTGGCCGCTGCCCCTCTTTGAGATATTTTCTGCAAAAAAATTGTAAACACTTTTTCAAGGGGGATGTATACTTGGAGCCAAGGAGTGCGGAATTCAGTCCGTAAATTAAAGTCTGCACTCCATTATTCAAATAGACTCTTAACTCAAGATGGATTCCCAACCTTACATCCCTGGATTAAAACCCGCTGCCCCCGGCCCGCTCTCGCGCTTCCTGCCTGCGCTTGAAGAGGGAGTGATCTCTGCCTGGCTCTCGCATCTCAACTTAACTGGAAGTTGGTTACTCGACCCATTCGGATTCTCCCCTCGGCTGGTTCTGGAAGCCGCGCGCAGCGGCTATCGTGTGCTCGTGACTGCCAATAATCCCGTCACACGCTTTTTACTGGAGATGTTCGCCAACCCGCCCGCTCCATCTGAATTCATAGCCGCACTCGCAGATTTGGGCGCGGTCAAAAAAGGGGATGAAAGACTGGCGGGTCACCTTCAATCTTTGTATCAAACTTCATGCGAAAAATGTAATCAGCAAATTTATGCCCAGGCTTTTTTATGGCGCAAAGGCGAAGAGGTTCCCTTCGCGCGCATCTACGAATGTACTCACTGCGGCGACTCTGGCGAACGCACTGTCACAGAAGATGATGTGGAACGCGCAAGAAAAATCGCCGAAACTGACACCTTGCATCGCTCACGCGCATTTGAAAAAGTGGTCGCATTAAATGATGAAGATCGAATCTATGCCGAAGAAGCCATTCAACATTATTTGCCGCGGCCATTATATGTAATTACGACAGTAATCAATCGGCTTGACAGTTTGAATTTATCACCCGAACGAAAACGCGCGTTAACCGCCTTGATCCTCGTGGCGTGTGACGCGGGCAATACGATTTGGGCACACCCGGCAGAACGTCCACGACCGAAGCAGTTGAGTACGCCGAGTCAATTCCGCGAGCATAATGTGTGGATGATGCTTGAGCGTGGATTAAGCCTGTGGACCGAGACAGGTTCAAGGGTCCCGTGTGAAGCGTACTCTACGGGCATGATATGGCCTACTAAAATTCCAGAGAGTGGCGGTATCTTAATCTACGAAGGCCGCTTGAAAGACCTGGCGCAGAGCGTCAAAAAAGAAATTCCGATTTCGGCTGTGATTGGTTCTGTGCCGCGCCCCAACCAAGCCTTCTGGACTCTCTCGGCGTTGTGGGCGGGCTGGTTGTGGGGCAAGGATGCGGTAGAGCCGTATAAAATTGCGCTGCGCCGCCGCCGATATGATTGGGCTTGGAACGCGACCGCCCTGCATTCGGCGTTCAATCATTTGGGCGAACTGCTGCCTGAGGGTGTGCCTTTTTTTGCATTGATACCTGAAGCCGAACCAGCCTTTCTTAACTCTGCGCTCACTGCGGCAAACGCGGCAAAGTTTTCGATACAGAGTGTGGCATTGCGAACCGAACACGACGCAGTACAAATCATTTGGAAGAATGAGCAAAAACAAAAAACAAAAAATACAAGCGCAGATGTTTTACAAATCGCACTGCAAGAATATCTTATTTCGCGCGCTGAGCCAGCTCCTTATTTACATGTGCATACCGCGGGGCTGATCGCTTTGGCTGAAGCAGATGCGCTCAAAAAACCTGAATATGAATTTGACGAAGCATTGCGTAAGACAAACGCTTTATTTGAATCCACATTGAAGGAAAATAAAAGCTTTATTCATTATTCAACAGGCGAAGGCGTGGATACAGGTTTGTGGGGTTTCGAACCGAGTGCAGAAAATATCGAATCGCTTTCAGACCGTGTAGAAATGGCGATTGTGAATTATTTGCAAAAAAATCACGAGGCGCTCTATCTTGAAATCGAAGAGGATTTATATCCGCGCTTTACAGGGTTGCTCACACCCTCCAAAGGTTTGATCTATGCCATTCTCAATTCGTATGGAGAAAGAGAAGCTGGGTATTGGAAATTGCGCGCAGAAGATATTGCAGGTACACGGCGCGCAGAGTTAAATAATATGTACAAGCTGATCGAGTCTATCGGAAAAAGACTGGGGTACAAAACACGCAAACAGGACAAGCTTTTATATTGGGAAGAGAATGGCAGTCCCGTGCGTATATTTAATGTGCTGGCCTCTGCCTTGCTCGGGCGCGCCTTGCAAGATGCCGCCCTCAACACGATCATCGTCATCCCAGGCGGACGCGCCGCGCTGACCGCCTATAAACTGGAACGCGATCCATCGCTCGCGGCGCATTTAAAAAAACATCAGTTGGTGAAATATCGTTTATTGCGTACCCTGCTTGAGGTGCCGATCTTGACCCGCGAAACATTTGAAGAACAGATCGCCAGCGACCCGATTGAAAAATCCAGCGGACAAATGATGATGTTTTAAGTCACAGAGTTGGAAAATAAGTATGACAGTACAAACGATGGTTTTCACCGAATGGCTTGACCGCTGACCGCAGATCGCCTGTTGATCAACTCACGAAAATATTGCTGTTTTTTGAAAACGTACGATAGAGAAAAAAATATGATTAAAAAAATTCTCCTAACATTTTCCCTGCTCGCCTTGCTGTCAGCCTGCGTTTCGGTATCCACTGATTCTGACTCAGCCACCGCTGTTCAACCAGATTTCGTAACCGCCACGCTGCCGCCAACCAAACAATCCTTTGTGCCCGCCACGCTGACCCCAACCTCAGCAGTCATCATCACGCCCACGATTGCGATCACTGCGCCTGCAAACTGCAAAGATGGTGCAGTACTTTTACGCGATGTCACCATTCAAGACAATACACAAGTGAAGCCCAATGAAAAATTTACCAAGACATGGGAATTCCAAAACACAGGCACCTGCCCCTGGATTAATTTTACACTGGTCTTTGCAGCAGGTGACGCAATGGGCGCGCCTCTTTCTGCGCCGATACCTGTTACTGTTTCAAGTGAGAAAGCGCTCGTCTCTGTGGATTTAATCGCGCCGCCCATCAGCGGAACATACACAGGCTATTTCACATTACATAATTCTGCCGATAAGATCATTCCGATTGGTGTTGAAAAAACATTTTGGGTGAAGATCGTTGTCGGCGCAGGCGCAATTGTCCCGACCACTTCTGGGGCCAGCCCAACACAATCAGGAAATATAAACACGGGGGCAGGTGCCAACTGCAGCTATAGTTCAAATGTCGGGTATGTTAATCAGATTGCATCTTTAATTAATGCAGAACGCGCAAACGCCGGCCTATCCGCTTTGACAGTCAACGCGCAGCTCACAGCCTCGGCGCAAGGTCACGTCGCAGATATGGCGTGTAACAACAGCATCAGCCACACAGGCTCAGATGGTTCATCTGCTTATTCCCGCATTCTGGCTTCAGGGTATGCACCTTCCTATTCAGAGGAAATCATTTACGGCGGCGGCGGGCCGCAGGCGGCGATGAGTTGGTGGATGAGCGACCAAATCCATCGCGATGCGATCTTGAATCCAATCTCAACTGAAATAGGTGTTGGATATGCTTATTTTTCCAATGGCGCGTATGGGGATTATATTGCCGTAGACTTTGGGAGTCCTTAATGACGGGCCATCCTGCCCCTACAGTGTTATCTCAACACATTCGGCATGATCGGTTGATACTCGGGAAAAATTTCATTCGTGGCTGGGTTGTTCAAACGCTTGGTTAATATTTCAGAAAGCACATCACGATAATCAGTGGTAACGGCTAAATCACCTGGCCCGATTAGTTGACCTTCTGCCAGTCCCGGCCATTGCCCGTGGACTTTGCCGCCATCCACGTTGCCGCCCAAGACCATCATCATGCTGCCATGACCATGATCTGTGCCAAGGCTTCCGTTTTCAGAGGCACGCCGCCCAAACTCAGACATGGTGACGGTGGTAAGTTGATTCTGATGGTCAGCCATATCGGCGTGAAAAGCGGCGAGTCCTTCGGCGAGGTCTTTCATCAGGTTGGGCATGAGGCCAGCGGCTGAGCCTTGCGCGAAGTGCGTATCCCAGCCGCCGAGGTCAATGGCTGAGACTTCGAGTCCCACTTCCGCTTTGATGAGCATGGCAGTTTGTTTGAGGGCGAGGCCGAATTCGGTGTCGGGATAAGTGGAAAGTGGTGAGTGGTAAGTGGATGGATCAAGTTTTTCTAATGTATCCATGATCGACAATGTTTCTTGTCCCATGAGGTCATTTTGGTAAACAGTGCTTAACGCAGTACGCATTTGTTGCAAGGCACGCGGATCACCGCCAAGGTGAAAGTCTGCGATGGAGCGCAGGGCGGAAACTGGCACGCTGCCGCTCAAACTTCTTTGCGGGCGTGTGCCCATTCCTACTGCACGCAAGGGTGATGAATTGCCTGTGTTCAACGTGGCGAGATGACGCCCGATCCAACCTGAGGCGGGGCCGCGCTCATCGTCTACGCCGCGCTCCATGAGTTCCATGGCTTTGAAGTGGCTGCGTGATTCGTCAGGTGCGCCACAGGCGTGGATGATGGCAAGTTGTTCACTTTGCCATGCTTCGAGCAACGGACTCATGTTGGGGTGCAAGCCAAAGAAACCATCCAAATCTACGGCTCTTTCTTCTTTCTTTGTTTTCGAATCATCAGGCCGCGCAATTCCTAAAGATGGCCGCAATTGATAATACGCGTCTTCACCGTGCGGCACAACCATGTTGAGCACGTCCGCTGCGCCGCGCAGGAAAACGACGACGAGCGTATCACCACGCGAGGCGGTGTTGACGGGGGCGAAGGAAAGGCGGGGAAGCCAGGTCGGTAAAGTTTGTGTGAGCATAGTTATCTCCATTGAAATGCTGGGGACGCGATCAAACCTGCGGCGACGATTTGCAGAGTCTCTTCATCGGTGGCGCCTGCTGCTCGGACGGAATCAATCAACCCGTCGCGGGTGAGGCGCTCCAACGGAGCACCCAACAATAAAGATGTAAGTGAATCCACATCGTCTTGTAAAATGCCAGTAGATGAGACATCCAACAACGCATTAAGATTGTGTTGCGTGTCACTGAGTTCGTTGCGAATCAGCGCGAAGGCAAATTGCCAGCGCGGCATGAGATTGCCCTGCCACGATTCGTTGTGGTCGGGGTAGCCATCGGGCGTGGGCCAGTTGAAATAAAACTGCCCCATGCGCACGAGATACTCACGCAGCGCAACGCCATCGGTTTCAACATTGAGCATACGCAGCGCGGACAGAAGAAAATTGACGGGGCGTTTATATTTGGGCTGCGCGAGCGGGAGGCCATCCAGCAGAATGACACGCAGAACAGATTTGACATCGCCTTTGGTGTTGAGAAAAGTTTGCGCAGCTTTTTCGATGAGTTCTTGCGGCGGCTCATCAGCGATGAAACGGCGCGCAAGTTTTGTGCAAATAAATTTTGCGGTAGATGGATGCGCGACCAGCATTTCGATGACCTGCTCCGCTTCTGCCTGCCCTGACGATTGAATCGAAAGACCTAAAACATTTTTCTCGCCTGTATCATGGATGTCTTCCTTGAAGACAAAATCACCAAGCCAGAAATGTTCCTTCACATTCCAACCCGTGAGACAACGCGCAAATTCCATCACATCTTTTTGTGTGTAGCCGCCGTCCACGCCAAGTGTGTGCAGTTCCATTAACTCGCGGGCATAATTTTCGTTGGGATGACTCTTCTCGTTGGCTTGATTGTCGAGATAGATCATCATGGCTGGCGAATGCGCAGAAGCCCAAACCAGATCGCGAAAGTTACCAAGCGCATGTTTGCGGATTACTTCGCGGTCATCCACGGTTTTGAGGAAAAATTCTTTTTCCTTATCCATGAAGATGTTGAAGTGGTCGCTCCAGAATTCAACCATCACTTCGTAGAGTTGACGTTTGCTATAAAGCTGACGCAGGAAGGTTGCCTGACGCAATTCATTGGGAGCCTTATCGCGGTCATATCCATCGAAGAGTTGATTGCTGATTCCTTCAAGTTCGTTGGCTTCCATGTTGAGGGTTTTGAAGGTTGAAAGTTGAAGATCAAGTGCAAAATCGTTGATGGTTTCAAAGTCGAGTTGTTCTTCGATGTAGTTTTGCAATCCGATTTCTGCAAAGCGGGCACGCTCTTCCACTCGTGCGCCAAAGGTGATGCGGTTCAGCGCGAGGAAGTCACTTGCGGAGAGCGCAGTCCACGGGACTGTGGGCAGGTCACCTGTGAGTTTGCGATAGACGGGAGCGCAGGAAGAAAGTGCTGCGCTCGCGGTAACAAGGGAGGCAAGTTTGAGGAAGTCGCGGCGGGAGAGAGTCATAATAGTGGGAAGTGGTTAGTGGACAGTGGTGAGTGAAAAGTAATCAGTAATCAGTGAGCAGGTTACGAGTTGCGAGTTGCGAGGTTTGGGTTTACTTGTGTACCTGTTTCCTTGTGTACCTGCATACTTGTTTCCGTGTTTATATTTTTCTCGCGTGGTTTCCAGTTGAGCAGAGCAAAGCCTGTTGCGCCGAAGGCTATGATGAGCATGGGAATCCACACGAAGAGCCAGCCGATGAGCGGGAAGAAGGCGGCAAGTTCGAGGATGATTGCGCCGCGAATGAATCCGTTTAGCGGGGTGATGGTGGTGTGTTTGGAGAGTCTCGCGCCGAGGTGAGCGGCGATGCCAGCCGAGCCGATGGAGGAAAGCGCGAGCGATGCGCCAAGGAAAATCCAACCGATGAATTTGGCGGGGCCAAAGGGCAGAGCAAGCAGAATGACGATGGGGATGGTAACGGCGATGACGATAACAAGTCCCATCCAGAAGGTTTGCATGGGAGTCTTGTCCACGCGGGTTTGGGCGCGGGAAATTAAAGCGGGGAACAACAGCCACCAGGCGGTGAGCATGGCAGGGAAGGCGATGCCGATGATAAGCAGAATGAAGAAGATAGCGGATATGTCAGCCATTGGATTTTTCCTTTTTTTATGTTGAGTTATAGGTTGTACAGGGATGAGGTGGAAAAAGTTGCAGTTTTTAAACACAAAGGACTCGAAGGTCACTAAGGTTAAAAATCAAAAGACGCGGGTGAACGCATCTTTTGATGAAAGAGGAAAGAAATTTAGAGTTTATTTAATTTCGCGCTGGAACAGCCCTAAAATAAATGCGCCAATGCCGGTAAAACTTACATACGGCAATAACAAAAACCAACCCGCAAAAGGCAAGGCACACGCAACGCACAGAATCACAGCGCCCATGGCTTTTTGCATAAGAATTGCATGCTCTGGGAAAATACGTTCACCGAGGATATTCGCAGTTCCAACCAATCCAAAAGTGAGAAGAATACCAAGAAAAACAAGTACAGCCACGGTGGGAAACAACAAAATTACTCTGACAAAATTATCAACGCGATTTGCGCCATCGGTCAATGATAACAACACAAATGCGATCACTCCGAAAAATAAAAAGTTTACCAGCCCCACACCGAAGGAACGACCCGGCATGGCGACTATTGCGTGCTGAGTTTTGGTAATTCGATTTGCAAAGAGCGCACCAATGACCATGAAGTAGGCAGTGATGGTAACAATCAGCAAAAGGGCGATAAAAAAGATGCGAAGGATGTCAGTCATGTGTAATCTCCTGTTTGTTTTTTATAAAACTATTTCGTTGGATTTCGTAACAACAGCCCATTGCCCACCAGCCAAAGCATGGACACGGCAACCAGCGCAGACATCAGATATAAGCTGGAGAGTTCGAACGAGAATGTGGGGATCGTGGGCATTTGAATATTTGAAAGCACATCAAGCCAGGCTGTCCATTGGGCTTGGATTTGAATAAATACTTTTCCAAAAGACGGCATTTCGATGGCAGGCAATACCTTAATAAAAAATGGCGCGGCAAGAATGGATACAACCAACGCGGCAGCGGCTTGCAGAGTCACTGTCAGCGTGAGAAATTTTGGGAGTTGGGCTGGCAGGCTTGGGCGGGGTATGAACGGCGCGGCGAGGTCGCGAGTCAACTCCAGTTCGGGGAGGGAATCTAATTCAGTGAATAAATTTTGAAGTGTGGATAGTCGCGCCGCGCATTCATCGCAGGAAGAAAGATGCGCTTCGACGACAGCGCGTTCAGTGGATTCGTTATCGAGATATTCGTTGAGCTGCTCTTCAGTTAGATGCATGGAGTTTCTCCGCCAAAATTTTGCGGGCGCGGAAGAGATGACTCTTCACGTCGCTCAATGGGATGTTTAACTCTGCGGCAATTTCTTCATAGGATAATTCCTGATAATGCCGCAGTTCGACGACAATACGATAATTTGCAGGCAGGGAAGATAACGCATGGCGAATCTGCTCGCTTCTTTCGTGGACTTCTTGAACTGCTTCAGGCAATTGGGCAGGATCAGCGTCCCGTTCATCGTCGAGTTCGGCAGTTATTTTTTGAGACTTGAGATGATTCAAACACAGGTTGGCCGCCACCCGCCGAATCCACGGGCTGAATTCGCGTTCGATATCAAAGGTCTGGATGCGGTCATAGGCGCGCATAAAAGATTCCTGCGCGAGGTCTTCGGCTTCGCCGCGTTCGTGCAACATGCGATAGCAAACGTTGAACACGCTCGTTTGGTAGCGCGTGACCAGTTCGCCAAATGCCGCCGCGTCGCCGCGACGGGCTTGCAGAATCAGGTCGCGGTCTGTGGGCATCATCATGGCTAGAGTTTAATACAGGATTGGATGTAAAAAAGTTGCAGGAAAAATAAAGTCCCCAAATCATTGGGGACTTTAAAAATTCAGGCAATCTTCTTGCGTAATACTCTGTTCCAATCCAGCATGGTTTTCAGGTGTTCCATGGGAACTTCACCTTCAGGAACGAAACCCACGAATGAGCGGTTGTATGCATCTTCTGGGCCGTCTGAGAGATGCCAGTGTAATGGCATTTTGAAAATACCCACCGCAGAAGTGCCTTTATCGCCATCGGGCAGGGCGGTTTCGTAGGTGATGACGGTCATGCCGTCGGCGGTTTCGGCTACCTCGGCAACGGTGGCTTCGTGAATCCAGCGCAGCCATTGTTTTTGCGGGACCAACTCTTTTGTATCAGGTTTTTCAAACGAGCGGGTACGGGTAACTGTATCTCCCCTTTGATAGGTCCAGGGAGTGGTGGCAGATTTGGGGTTTATTTTTTTATCAGGTGCAAATGAATCAGGCAGTAAGCCAGCGCCAGATTTCGTCTTTACGCCTTTGGCGATCTGCCAGGCGTTGGGTTCCTTATCCACAAAGCGCAGCCAGAGGATGCTTGCGCCGTTGACATAATCCTTTTCTGAAGTCGGCTTGGTATAAAACGGACGCATGTCTCCGGGTAATTTATTTTCAGCTTCATTGTTGAAGTACCATTTTGGTTTGGGAGTTAATCCGCCGGGCGGCAAATGTCCACGGATGTGCTGGCAATGTTCGGCGGTTTCATTGCAAACCGCGCGGCTGACGATTAACTCGTGCGTGCGTCCATGCTCATCACGCCAGGCGGATGTATCGTAATTTTCCCAGGCATCCATCACTGTACGAATATCATTCGCGGCCTGTGAGTTGCGTTCTGCTTCCTCTTCAACACTAAGTTTTTCCCAATTGGGATCGTTAACATAATTAATGCGCAAAGGAGTAAGTTTGACGATCTCCTTCCAGGCCCACGCGGGGAAGGTGGATTTCATAGACTCAATCGCCTTAAGCGCCTCGTCTGTGCTCATTGAATTTATTTCGTAATTCAATTCCTCGGCTTGCAGCGCGGTCAAACCGTTGCGGCGGGTTTTGGGTCCGCTGGCTTTCACGCTCAACATGTGCAGGGCAACTTTATCCTTCCACTCTTTTTCAGCGGCACGAGCCAGCTCGGGGACGTTTGACCCTGCCCCAGTTTCATAGGCGGCGATTTTTTCCGCACAACGTTTTTCAATCTCGGCGTCGTCCAGTTTTCTTAATTGACTTCCCGTCGTTGAACCGCGCAGACGCATCAACAAAAGTTTGGGGTCTGCCCAGGAGCCATGTGCGCTGGCATAGCGCATCCCTGAAAAGTGGACGATCATATATTGCAGCCATTGCGGGTACCGTTGTGGTTCCTTTTTGAAACGCTGATAAATTTCCTCCAGCAATTCAAACTGGTTCTTTTTTTCCAAAGAGACTCTGTACTCTTCCGCTTTCCACAAGGCAATATCTTTGACAGTGACTGGCTGGTCTGGCTTATAGTGGACAAGAAATTCCGCTTCAGACGGCTCAAAGTTTGGGTCGTTTTTTGACAGCTTATACCAGGCGAGTTTGCGCTGTTCGATTTTGTCATAGGTGGCAAGGAAGGCGCGTAGTTTATCAAGTTCCTGTTCTGCCATAGCCAACGTGAAGTTTTCTTTTAATTCCAATTCTTTTGTTTCAGGAATCTTCTTGGGATGATCTGGAGCCATATTCTCAAGGCGGCGCTTGCGTGACTTGACCCAGTCTCTGTGCATGTTGCGGTGATTCACCCAATATTGGATCTGGCCTTCGACAAAACTTCTTTCGCCGCGAATATCCCTGGGCCAGCTTTCAATGAATAAAGCATGAAAATTATTAATTTCAGTCAGTTCTATTTCATCGACAGGCTTGAATTTTAGATAATAGCCGCGGATATCCTTGATCATAAAATATCCCCGCAGAGAAGCATAGGCTTTATAAGCCGCGATCGTTGCGAACTCCTGCGCAGTTGTATATGCGTCCACATCTGCCTTGAGGGTCGCGATGTCTTTGTCTTTATATTGCTTCCAGATATCGATCTCCATCGAGTAGACAAGAAAGTCACGCAATTTCGGTTCGCGCATGGGATAGATGGTCTTGCAAAGTGCTTCATTCTGCCATTGAAAATACATTGGTTCAGCCATGAGATACTCCTTAAAGTAATTTTCTGCCGAATAAATAGTATCGTTATACTGCACTCGGTCACAAATTGCGCTTTTTCAGAGGGTGGAAAGCGCAATTTGTGACCGTGGGTATTATATCTAAGTAGATACGGTGGAGAATAAAGCAAACTATAAACAATAATAATCAAATTATAGCCGATTCTCTTTCAAGATAAATTTCAACAAAAAATCCAGTGGCTATTGGGTGGGTCGTCAAAAGTCAACGCGCTCATCAGAATATTTCTTTGCAAAGGGTGGCCGTGAACAGGATTGTGATATCGCAGTAAAATACATTTGAGTTCATATCCTGATGGAAGAGAGAAACGATGTTGGAAAACAAACAACTTTATATAAAGAGCGGTATTTTTGGCGCAGTACTTGGCGCGGGATTTGGTATTCTGCTTGGAGCTGTAACGGGTGCATTAAGCGCCAGTTGGAGCGGTGTTCAGTTTGGAGCCATTGCGGGCGGGCTGTTCGGCGCATTGACCGGTGCATTAACAGGCTTGCTCACGGTGCGTATTGCGGGCCGCACAGGCGGGGTGAGCGCAGGCGCGTATACCGGAATGTTATTTGGCGCAGTGCTCGGCGGAGTGCTGGGGATTTTCATCCCGGATGCATTTCGAGTAGGAGTCGCTTCTTATCATATATTGGTACTCGATGTTTTAACGCAGGGAAGATTTGAAACAGCGGTTCTGCTCAGTTTTCTGCTCTCGCTGATTGCCACCATGGTGGGCGCGTGGGTGAGTGGACAGAATCTTCAGCCGCGTGACTTAAGCAAAACGCCGCATACAATATGATCCATTGTGCTGATTAATATCCCTGCTCTTTGTTTCCTATTAATGATACAAAGAGCAGGTTGTATTTAATTTTTATTCAGGAGATAACCGATGACTTCCATTCAGGAATTGATTCCCGTGTTACAAACCGCCATTGGACCTGTGATTCTGATCTCAGGCGTGGGTTTGCTTTTATTAAGCATGACCAATCGCCTGTCACGGGTGATTGAGCGGGCGAGGAATCTGCTGGCTTTATCAGAATCAGTTTCAGGTCAGGCCCGCAAGCGGGTACTGGCTCAAATTGATATTCTCTGGGGCCAGGCAAAGTTAATTCGTTTATCTATTTTGCTGGCGTCCACCAGCCTGTTGAACGCGGCTTGTTTGATTATTGTCCTTTTTATTACCGCGTTATTCAAAATCGAAGACGCGTGGCTGGTCAGTATTTTATTTGTAGCCTGTCTGCTTTCCTTGGTTGGATCCTTGCTTGCTTTTATTACGGATATTAATCGTTCTCTCGCTGCCTTCAAGGTGGAGTTGTATGACCGTTGATGTGCGGGCACGGGGATTATTAGCGGTTGAATTACAATTCAGCTATGCTATACTTTCATTAATTCCTTCTTCCTCTTATTATTATTTCAGGCAAGGTACCCATGGATAAAACGATTATCGAAATACCAACCGAGTTATTACAAGCCGCAAAAATAACGCCGCAGGAAGCAAAGAAACAGCTGGCAATTCGTTTGTACCAGATGCATAAACTAAATGATGAACAGGCTGCCGTATTGGCTGAAGATTCGAAAGCCATTGAATCTCTGGCCTGGAATCATCAGGAAACAGGTCATATTGATCTTGACGATTTTCTATCCTGGGCATCGCATGATCTAAAAACTCCACTGAATGCCATTATCGGTTTTACCAAGGTGGTCATCAAAGGTATTGACGGCCCCATTAATGACATTCAAAAAACAGATTTGACCACAGCCTTTAACGGAAGCCAGCGTATGTTGACTCTGGTTAATAATTTGGTAGAGATGGCAAATCTTAATAACGGCAATATCACACTCCATCCTGAGGAACGCAATCTGGCTGGTTTGATCGAAGATATTGCAGACCGCTGGAGAACACAAAACTCCATGCTGCCTTTAACGCCCAACATTAACATCACAAAAGCCAATTTCAATGTGGATGAAAACCGCCTGCGCCAGATCATCTCCAACTTGCTGACCTACGCCGCCATCCGTGTGACTGAGGGCGTGATTGCCATTTCTGCCAGCGATGACGATCAGGGAGTTAATATAAACATCCAAAGTGCGGGAAAAAAAGCACGCGACAAGTCTGAAATGGATTCGACCATGCTTAATTTCATTTGCGCCTCCTTGATTAAATTACATGGGGGCAAAATGGATGAGCCGCAGGAAACTGAAGATGGGATGTTGCTTTCCTTTAGCCTGCCGTGCTGACCCTGCCAATAGAAAGCGCATTAAAAAATGTAAAGAACGGATGAAAAGTTTTTTACTTTTCATCCGTTCTTTTTTAGAAGTTGGGATAAGATACTTGTTCATTTCCATTTCAGGCAATATAAAAAATGAATTGTAGTCTGCCTTATTTTGCAGACTGAAATCTGCGCTCCTTGGTTCTGAGCGCGTTCCATCTGTATCAATCTACATTAGGAGACTCTTATGGACAAAACTTTTATCAAAGACCTGCTCGTGCGCGGCATTATTGGGATTCGAAATTGGGAACGCGAGCAGCCGCAGGATATTTTGATTAACGTCACTGTCTTTAGTGATACGCGTGCCGCCGCAGAAACCGATGATATTGCGTATTGTATCGATTACAGTGCGCTGGCAAAAAAGATACAGTCTCATGCCGAAAGCGCCGCACGGCTGACCGTGGAAGCGCTGGCGAGTGATTTGGCAGAAATATGTTTAAACGAAAAAGGGGTAAAGAAAACGATTGTGTGCGTTGAAAAACCCGCGGCGGTGCGCTTTGCAAAATCAGTGGGGGTGGAAATTGAACGCAGCCGCGATGGCTGACCTGCACAGGCCGAGTATTGGGAAATTTCTCTCGTTTTTCTGAGCAATCACAAGGTGGGTAAGATGCGTGCCGCTATTACTTTTCCAACTCTTCCCAGCGCTGATAGGCTTGCGCCAATTCATCCTGCATTTCTTTTAATTGATTTACCACGCGTGTGATCTCGGTATTATCCTGTTGATAAAAAGCGGGCACAGCCATTTCAGCCGACAAGGTGTGAACATCGGCTTCGAGCTTTTCGATCTTAAGCGGCAGTTCGGCGAGTTCACGCTTTTGAGATTCGAGGGCGCGCTGTTCTTTATAGGTTAATTTTTTAGAAGGCTCTGCCGCAGCAGACAATGTTTCGCTTTGTTCAACAACAGATTTACGCGGTTTCACTTCAACTTTCGCGGCATTCAAGGCTTCGTTCTGACGCTGCCAATCATCATAGCCGCCGATGGTTTCGATCACCTGTCCACTGCCATCCAGCGCGAGGGTGCTGGTGACAATGTTATTTAGAAAAGCGCGGTCATGGCTGACCAGTAACAGCGTGCCATCATATTCCAGTAATAAATCTTCGAGAATTTCGAGCGTTTCCACATCCAGATCATTGGTGGGTTCATCCATCACGAGCAGATTCGCGGGCTGGGCAAACAAACGCGCCAGCAATAAACGATTGCGCTCGCCGCCAGAAAGTGCACTGATCGGCGCATTGACACGGTCTTTCGAAAATAGAAAATCTTCGAGATATACATTTAGGTTACGCGACCTGCCATTGATGGTGACGTTGTCACTGCCTTGCCCCACGTTATCCAGTATCGATTTGCTGTCGTCTAATTGCGCGCGCAGTTGATCAAAATATGCAATTTCCAAATTCGTGCCATATTCCACAGTTCCGCTTTGGGGAGCCAGTTCACCTAACAGCAAACGCAACAATGTTGTTTTCCCAGAACCATTCGGGCCGATGATGCCGATCTTATCGCCGCGTTGAATGGTGGTGGTGAAATCGCTGACGATGGATTTGCCCGCCAGTGCGTAATTTACATTTTCAGTTTCTATCACCAGTTTGCCCGAACGTTTTTCAGTCTGCACTTGCATACGCACTTTCCCGGGCCGCTCACGCCGCACGAGTCTTTCTTCACGCAGGCGCTTGAGTGCGCGCACGCGGCCTTCATTGCGTGTGCGCCGCGCTTCGATACCTTTGCGAATCCAGACTTCTTCCTGTGCCAGTTTTTTATCGAAGAGCACATTTTGTTCGGCTTCGGCGCTGAGCATGGCTTCTTTACGTTCGAGAAAAGTTGCGTAATCACAATCCCAATCGAAGAGGCGGCCACGATCCAACTCTACGATGCGGGTGGTTAGTTTTTGCAGAAAGACACGGTCATGCGTTACGAATAAGAGTGTGCCGCCCCAGCGTTTTAGAAATCCTTCGAGCCAGTCTATCGATGCAATATCAAGATGATTGGTGGGTTCATCCAACAAGAGCAGGTCGGGGTCGCATACCAGTCCGCGCGCCAACATCACGCGGCGCTTCATGCCGGCCGAGAGTGTTTCAAAACGCGCTTCGGCGTCCAACTGCATACGCGAGATGACTTGCTCTACTTGAAGCTGTCCCTGCCAGTGATGCTGGTTGGAAGCAGGATCAGGTAACGGCGAGTCGAGACCGCTGGCTACAATGTCAAACACTTTCCCAACCACGTCTGCTGGAACTTCCTGCGGCAGATAGGCCATGCGTAAATTCTGCTGACGAGAGACAGAGCCGCTTTGCGGGTAACTGTGCGTATCGCCGCTGACCAGTTTGAGCAAAGTCGATTTGCCCATGCCGTTGCGCCCGAGCAGGCCCACCCATTCACCCTGCTCGATCTGTAAATTGATTCCGTCAAAAAGCCGCGGTCCGCCAAAGCCGAGGCTTACATCCTGCAAACTAATTAATGCCATAAATAATTTTCCTTTGAGGGGGCAAAATATACTACATCTTGCGGGTTTAGGCATGGTTGCATTGCATCCAATAAAACGGTAAGATAGCGTTTATGTTTGATCTTTCCAACGCACGCTTCGCTTTTTTGGATGTCGAAACCACCGGGCTTTCGCCGTGGTTTGGTGACCGCATCTGCCAAATTGCAGTTGTCTTGACTGAAGGCAAACGCATCAAATCGACCGTTGACCTGCTCCTCAACCCCGAGCGGACTCTTTCACCCGCGGCATTGCACGCCAACGGCCTGGACGAATCCAAGCTGGCACGCGCGCCGCGCTTTGCAGAGGTGATCGAGCCACTGGAAGCCCTGCTCAAAGATGCGATCATCGTTTGTCATAACGCGCAATTTGATCTGCAATTTCTTGATAACGAATATCGCAAATTAGGAAAGACTGTGGAGTATCCGAATTTGATCGATACGCTGGTGCTGGCGCGTGATCATTTTGACCTGGATTCCTACAGCCTGCACTATGCGGCAGAAGCCTTTCACGTCACCAATAATCTGAAAGGTTCACGCGCCCAATCAGATGCGATCACTGCTAAAAATCTTTTCTTCGCCATGATGGACGCGCTCAAACCCAATGGGAAATTATTGGATGATTACATCGGTATCTATAATTCGCCCGCCTGGCCGCAGGAAGGCGCGTACCTGCCGACTGAATTAAGCGAAGCGATTAACAGCGGCAAACGTCTGTTTATTAAATATATTGATAATAAAGGCGAAACCTCAGAACGCTGGATCTCGCCCAAGGAAGTACTCGGCTTATCAGATTACATCTACCTGCGCGCCTACTGTCACAGCCGCGAAGCCGAACGCACCTTTCGATTAGACCGCATCATCGAAGTGTCAGTGGAAGTAGATGAGGGGTAATGTTTGGCTTTATGATGAATTTGCGTTTTACAATACCAGATATAAGAGGGCTGTATAACGCCTTGTTGGGCGGCTGGTTCATTGTCACTAAAGAGGAGAAATTATGGATAATTTGCTTGAGCAAGGTATAGCGGCATATAAAGCAGGGAAAAGCGTGGTGATGTGATCCGTATTATTTCCGCCCGGTTGGTTACAAATGAGGAAAGAGAAGAATATGAAAATCAATAAAATTTCCCAGCGTTTGCAAAAAAAACGCCCAATGACAATGGTTAGTATCCGCATCCCCAATGATGTAATTGATGACCTAAAACGTGTCGCACCTATGCTTGGCTTTTCTGGTTATCAGGCTTTAATTAAGGCTTATGTGGGTCAAGGTTTGCGAACAGACCTTGAGCGTCTTGAAAGTAGTGTGGAAATCTCTGCACTACTTAAAAGTCTGCGAAAAAAAGGTGTCAAAGAAGCTATTATCTCATCTGCTATGGCAGAAGTTCAAAGTTCCATAAGCCACTTATGGCAAAAACGCCAGCCAACAAAGCCTGTACCTGGCGCTGGGGGAGTCTATGCTCGTTCATTTTTCCAGTTGGATATTCATTAAGGGAGATAACGTTTATGAAACAAAAAATAAAAAAAATATTAGGGAAAATCATTAAGGTATTATTCAAACCTGTATTTGAAGAATATCTAACAATTCATAGCCGTCAAAATCAGATTCTCCTGTCTCTTAAATACAAGGAAATTGTACAGGCTCAAGATAAAGGGTTGGATTTTGAGCAAGTGGGCTTTAATTTATTATCCCCCACGTATGAAGATGGAATACTTTTATATATCTTTTCTCTGGCTGGAATGACAAATAAAAAATGTGTCGACTTGGGCGCAGGGTCAATCGCGGGTAGTACTGTTGCTAATTTGATTATCAACCACGGATTCAAAGGGCTGTTGATTGATGGCAGTTCCAAAAACATCCAACTCGTTAAGGAATACTATGACAATCACCCCGAGACAAAGTTTTTTCCGCCACAGACAGTCTCAGCGATGATCACAGCGGAAAATATAAATACTTTGCTGAAAGAAAATAATTTTGTCGATGAGATAGATTTATTATGTCTGGATATCGATGGAATTGACTATTGGGTTTTAAAGGCGATTGATGCGGTAAGCCCTCGAGTGATGGTGGTCGAATATCAGGATATCCTAGGCCCAGACAGGGCGTGGACAATACCATACAAATCAGATTTCAATATTCATGATTATTCTGAAAACAAACAAAATCGCAATTATTGCGGCGCGTCTCTTAGAGCATTTGTCAATCTAAGTAAACGCAAAGGATATCGCTTGGTGGGTTGCAGCAAAGGTGGATGGAATGCTTTTTTTGTACGAGACGGGGTTTGCGATAAATATTTACCTGAAGTTACCGTAGAGAGTTGTTTCAAGTACGATTGGAATAAATATGGCATGGAGCAGCGCTTCCCATTAGTTATGGATATGGAGTGGGAAGAAGTATAGATAAAAACTCTCAAGGCTGGGGTGCTTCGCGTCAGAGAGTGTTTCTTAAGTAAGGTTTTATGGAAAAGAAAAGAGCATTTATCACAGACGTTTCGCACACAAAGTCCCGATGCTTTTTCGGGAGAGATTTTCAAGGAGTTTTCTTCGTGCGCGAAGCGTTCGTGGTCTCTGTGGTAATAATTTTTTAAGAAACAGTCTGTTAGGGGGAAGCGTTGGGCTGGTTGTATTTTATAAATAAATATCAAAAGCCAGCAAGGAGTCATCCGTCATGAAAGATGAGTTTTCAACAATCCATCCAGAACTGCAGCAAATTGCAAAAAAGAGCCCGTCGTTCGCTTTTAGCAATAAGAATCTTTGGCTGATTCAGGGATTGATGAATTTGATGCCCCGACCCAAAACTCCCGAAGATGTCTTCGTTGAAAATATATTTATTCCAGGTCAGGATGATCGAGCAAAAATCCGTTTGCGAATCTATAAGCCAAAATCCATTACCGCGCCAACACCCGTATTAATCTGGCTGCACGGCGGCGGATACGTGATGGGCAGGCCAGAAATGGACGACTATGCCTGCATTGAATTTGTGCGCGAGGCAGGCGTTTCGGTTTTTTCAGTAGACTATCCTTGCGCTCCTAAACATCCTTTTCCAGCAGGGTTGAATGATAGTTACTCAACGTTGAAGTGGATTGCATCTCATGCTCAAGACCTTGAGATAGATGCAAAGCGCATTATGATCGGAGGCCGCAGCGCAGGCGCCGGGTTAGCCGCCGCCCTTGTTCAACTTGCCTATGATCGTCAAGAAATCAAACCCATTTTTCAATTGCTTGTCTACCCGATGGTAGATGACAGGACAGTTCTTCGCGCTGACATGGATGATGGCAAATACATTGCCTGGAATCCCAAAAGCAATCGTTTTGGGTGGGAGTCATATCTCGGAAAGAAATGCGGAGCAGAAGATATTCCAGAATATTCTGTGCCCGCGCGCCGCAAAGACCTTTCCGGTCTACCTCCAGCCTGGATTGGAGTGGGAACGCTGGACTTATTTTATGATGAAGACATGGCCTATGCACATAGGTTAAAGGAGTGCGGCGTTGAGTGCGAAATCAAAATTATCCCGGGCGCGTTTCATGGCTTTGATGCGTTTGACCCGCAAATACCAATTGTTCAGGATTTTCTCAAGTCACAAATAGCCGCGTTAAAAAACAGTTGCTGCGCCAGATTTGAAACAATGGCGAAATAAAAACTTCACTTAGCGGTATACTCGCGGGATGAAAAGTCAATTCATACAAACCAATCATATCAATCTGCATGTCATGACCGACGGAACTGAAAACGGAACGGCGGTCTTTTTATTGCACGGGTTTCCAGAATTTCACTACGGCTGGAAGAATCAAATTCCTGCTTTGGTGGAAGCAGGCTTCCGTGTCATTGTCCCAGATCAGCGCGGATACAATTTATCAGATAAGCCAAAGGGCATACCCGCCTATGATGTGGACACGCTCGCAAAAGATGTTGTCGGTTTGTTTGATCATTTTGGGATTCAAAAAGCGAAACTGGTCGGCCACGACTGGGGCGCCGTGGTGGCATGGACAGTTGCCATTAATTATCCTGAACGTTTGGAAAGACTCGCCATCTTAAATGTCCCACACCCTGATGTGATGATAGATTTTGTATTGCACAATTCCATTCAACGCAAAAAATCCTGGTATGTTTACTTCTTTCAAATCCCCTGGGTTGTGGAATGGATGCTGAGTAAAAATAATTTTGAGTATCTGGCGCGCATGTTGACACGCTCAGGGCGCAAATCTACTTTTACAGAAGCAGATGTAGTGGAGTACAAAAAAGCCTGGTCACAAAGAGGCGCGTTGACAGGCATGTTAAATTGGTATCGCGCGGCCATGCGGCGTGGGATACGGTCCGCGTTTAGCCGCAGGCAGTCAGTTGCGCGGCGTGTGCATGTCTCCACCATGATGTTATGGGGCAAACGTGATATTGCACTCAGTTCAGAAATGGCCCAGCCATCGATTGACTTGTGTGACGAAGGCAAGTTGACCTTCTTTGATAAATCCACGCATTGGGTGCAGCATGATGCCAGTGAAGAAGTAAATCAAAAACTGGTCGAATTTATGAGCTAGCCATGCCGATTTCCGCCCTTATTTTGCTTTTCTTTTCCGCATCCATGCATGCGTTGTGGAATTTTCTACTCAAAGGTTCAGACGAAAAATATATCGCCATGGGCTGGCAGGTGATTCTGAGCGGCATCTTCTCGCTGGGGTTTATCTTCTTTACCGGTTTGCCGCCACGCTCCATGTGGGGCTTTGCGGTCTTGAGCATGATGCTCGAAGCGCTCTATTTTATTTTGCTATGCGTCGCCTATAGCGATCATGATTTTTCTCTCGTGTATCCCATTGCACGCGGGGCTGCGCCTGCGTTGCTCGTATTATGGTCTGCGATCTTTCTGCACGAGCAATTAACCATCGGCGGGTATATGGGTCTGTCCCTGATTACGGGCGGTATGATCGTCATTGGTGGAACCACTCTTTTAAATAATAAAAGTGGGAAGCCGCACCTGCGGGGAATTCTCACGGCGTTATCTGTTGCGTTAATCATTTCCATTTATACATTTATTGATGGGACAGCTGTCAAAAACGGACCCGCGCTGCCGTATGGACTGGCGATGTTTGTGATGGTTCCGTTCGTGACCACGCCTTATCTGGCACGAAAATATGGGTGGAGTCATTTTGCGAATATGTGGAAGCAGAAGCGCGAATATTTATTACTGGGCGGTCTATTGGGATTGGTGGCCTATATGCTGGCACTCTTTGCCTACACATTCGCGCCGCTCAGTTATTCGGGCGCAATCCGTGAAGTGAGCGCGGTGATCGGGGCGTTCCTCGGCTGGAGATTCTTGAAAGAGGAAATGGGCGGGATACGTGTGCTGGGCTCGGCGATTGTATTTATAGGCGTGATGGTGATTGCGATCTTTGGGTAGCCAATAAAAAGCATGGATTTATCTGATTGTGTAGAGTATTCAAAATAACAGGATCACAAATGGCAGACCAAATTTTTCCAGAACCAACAGTAGGTGTGTTTATCTTTAATAAAGCGGGTGAGATGTTGTTATTACAAAGCCATAAATTCCCGGGCAAGTATGTTGTCCCCGGCGGACATGTGGAGTTGGGCGAGACTCTGGAGGAAGCCGCGATCCGCGAGGCGAAGGAGGAAACGGACCTGGATATTTACGACCTGAAATTCATCAACTTTCAGCAGTTTATTTATGATCCTTCGTTCTGGAAAAAGCGACACTTCATCTTCTTTGATTACGCCTGCAAAGCTGACTCACTTGAGGTGCAACTAAATGATGAAGCGCAGCAGCATGTTTGGGTTAAGTTGGATGCGGCTCTTCGTCTGCCGTTGGATGCGTATACGCAGACTTCGATTGAAAAGATTATCACAGGAAATTTGTCATAAAATCCACGATACTTAAAGAGGTTGCAGTCTGGCCTAAAAATGGTTAAGATAAGAAAACCATGAAACAAATGATGGGCCTCGAACTTTTGGGCATTTTATTATGCCTGCTTTGTCAGCCAGCCTGATGGGTACACACGTACCTGTCAGGCTTTTTTTATCTCACCAGGAGAATTAATGCAAACACCGTGGGAATATCGATACGCACATCGTACTCAAAAGATGGGGAGTTCGGTCATTCGTGAATTATTGAAGTTCACTGAACAACCAGATATTATTTCATTTGCGGGCGGGTTACCCGCGCCCGAAGTTTTCCCAGTTAAGGAATTTCAGGCGGCTTGTAATCAGGTATTAACGGATCACGGCGCGCAAGCTTTGCAATACAGCACAACCGAAGGCTACCTGCCTTTGCGCGAAATGATCGCGCGCCACAATGCGCGCTTCAGTGTGCAGGTGACGGCTGAAAATATTATGATCACATCTGGTTCACAACAGGCGCTGGATTTTATCGGCAGGTTGTTTATTAATCGCGGCGATTATGTGGTGGTGGAATCTCCCACATACCTGGGCGCGTTACAAGCCTGGAACGCATACGGCGCACAATATATTTCGGTGCCTTCGGATGAAAACGGTATGATCATGGATAAGCTGGAGGAAGCGCTTCGTATTGGCCCGAAGTTTATTTATATTCTTCCGAATTTTCAAAACCCTTCAGGTTCCACGTTAAGCCTTGAACGCCGCAAACGTTTAATTATTTTGGCAGATCAATATGGTGTGCCGATTGTGGAAGATGATCCTTATGGACAATTGCGCTATGACGGAGATCACATTCCATCTGTTGCAACGCTCGACAGCCGCTATCGCAATGACAATGACGGCGAATACACGGGAAGCGTTATTTATTTAAGCACGTTTTCAAAGGTGCTCGCGCCGGGACTGCGTCTGGCGTGGGTGATTGCTCCGCCGCAGGTCATCCGTAAGTTGGTGATGGCAAAACAAGCCGCAGATTTGCACACGTCCTCTTTTAATCAGCATGTGGCATATGAAGTAGCCAAAGGCGGATTTTTAGATGAGCATGTGAAAGTGATCCGCGCGACGTATAAAGAACGGCGCGATGTGATGATCGAAATGATGGAGGAAATGTTCCCGCCCGAAGTAAGTTGGACAAAACCGCTGGGCGGTATGTTCCTGTGGGGTAAGCTGCCTGAAAATGTAGATGCGGCTGAAGTACTCAAAGTTGCCATCGAACGCAAAGTGGCCTTCGTGCCCGGCGCGGCTTTCCACCCCAATGGCGGCGGCGCGAACACAATGCGCATTAATTTTTCTTTTTCAAATCCTGATAATATCCGCGAAGGAATTACACGGCTGGGAGTCACATTGAAAGAGGCGTTGAAAAGCGGGGAGGGCAAGTGAAAAGTGAAAAGTGACGAGTAAAAAGTGGTACGTGAAAAAAAGAGTTCATTGGGAATCGTCGTGATTAACCAGCATATATGACGGTGCGGCGTAAGTCGGATTGGCAATCCGACCTACAGCTGGCGGTATATCACGGCAAATCCCAGAGAGCCAAAAAAAGATGACTTGCTCTGAAAAGACAAGTCATCTTTTTTTCATCCTTCATCCTTCATCTTTCATCCTTTGCTTTTCCCTACTCTTCGACATAAGGGACATAATCGGCGCGGGCAATGCCTTGTTTGATAGCGGTTTCAGCCACGGCACGTGCTACGGCGCGATGGACTTTTTTATCGAGCGGGCTGGGTACCAATTCACCGGGCGGAGTCATCTCGGCGATGACATACGCGGCGGCTAATAACATTTCATGGGTGATGCGCGGGGCATTTGCATCCACTGCGCCGCGGAAGATGCCGGGAAAACCCAAAACATTGTTTACCGATTTCCCATCGGCGGCGAAAGCCGCGCCGTGTTCCATGGCAACCTCGGGATCGATCTCCGCGTTCGGGTTGGAGAGCGCGAGAATGATCTGTCCCTTGCGTACCATTTCGGGCTTGATCAAATTTGGCGAGCCGGTGGTGGCGACCACAATGTCACATTTTTCCATGATCTCTTTTAAGTTGGATTTAATTCCCCCCGCCTTTTCAAATCTTTCCAAAGCAGCTTGACTCAAATCTGCGCCATAGACTGCATTCCCAGTCAAGCGCATCATCATCAGACCGATGGCATGCCCAGCCGCCCCAAGCCCGATCTGCCCGATGACCGCTTTATTTAAGTCGGTGTTTGTTTCGCGAGTTGCGACCAATAATGCCGCAGTGCAAACTACAGCCGTGCCATGCTGGTCATCATGCAGCACGGGAATATCCAACATGGCTTGTAATCTTTCTTCGATCTCAAAGCAGCGCGGCGCGGATATATCTTCCAGTTGAATGGCCGCGAAAGTTGGCGAGATGGCCGCCACCGCCGCGATGATCTCTTCGGTATCTTTTGTGTTCAATAAAATAGGAATTCCCGAAAGACCGACCAGCGTTTCCATGAGCATGGCTTTGCCTTCCATGACAGGCATGCTCGCCAGCGGGCCAATATCTCCAAGCCCAAGCACCGCTGTGCCATCGGTGACAATTGCCACCATATGACTGATGCTGGTATACAAACGCGCCAGCGAAGGGTCTTTGGCGATCTTAAGACAAACTTCTGCAACGCCGGGCGTGTACACACGGCGAAGCGTGGTGAGCGAGTCTATTGGGTAGCGTGAACGGATGGCGATCTTGCCTTTTTGATGAAGTTCCAAAACTTCATCGCGCACTTCGATCACGCGTGTCCCTTCATTATTCCGCATGGCTTCCAGAATAATTTCAACATGCGCTTCATCTTCTGCCGAGATGGTAATGTCGCGCACGATATTCTGTGATGTTTCAGTAACCAGCACAAGGCTGCCGGCATGTCCGCCGGCTTCGGCGATGGCAGTTAGTAATTTGGCAAGCACGCCTTTTTTCTGTGAATTACGAACGCGCACCGTGCGAATAATTTTTCGTTCCCAGGCCATGGAAGACTCCTTTTTGTGGAAGAAACTTTTATATGTCCATTCTAAAACAAATACTGCGAAATCTCAAATCAATTCGCGGCATGAAATATTATTCAAGCAGCGCGGGGATTTCTGCAAGCGACTTAATGATCGCGCAGTCTACATCAGGGAAGAGATTGATCGGGTCATAGAGAACAGGATTCAGTCCCGCGCGACGCGAGCCGACAATATCGGCAAAGTAATTATCGCCGATATACATTGTCTCTGGCGCAGACGTGCCTGCCAATTTCAATGCATGTTCAAAAATGAACGCATCAGGCTTGAAGGAATTTATTTCTCCGCCTGCGAGGAAGAATTGGAAATAGGAATCCAATTTTAATTCCTGCATTTCTTCAAAATATGGATCATCACGATTGGAGACTGTGCCCAATATGTAGCCTGATTCTTTCAGGAATTTCAGGAGCGTATGCGCTTCTTCGTGGACGTGTACTTCGGGTTTATAAGTTTTGTCCATATGAATTGAGACCTGAGGAGCCAGCGCAGCAGAGCGGGCTGGGTCAATCCCGCAAGCTATTAAACGACGGCGCATGAAGTTATCCCAAAAGGTTGAGTGGCCATACCCAAATGTTTTGATATCTGATTGAAGCTCAATTGAATGGGCAAAATACAAATGCACCCAATGTTCGGCGCGGATATAATCCTCTTCGGAAACAGGCAGGCCAAGCGCTTTGATATGTTTCAAAAAAACCTCCCCAGCCGAGGGGAGGTGATGACGAAGCGTGCCGTCGAGATCAAATAAAACTGCTTTTATTTTAGGAGATGAGTTCAATTAATGCTCCAGGTTTGGATTAAGAGAAGGAAGTATTACAGGCGGGTGAGGTGGACGACAGCCGCTTCATTCCTTCACGCTGATAATTGCTACCCGCCAATGTGAGACATTTCCACTTTGGGTAAATCAATCGTATTTTCAGAACGCAGTTCAGAATAACGGTCGCCGCGTTTGCCCCATATGCGCGCAATTTCAGTGGAGAGTTCTTCGTCGGTTGCGCCGCCGCGCATCAGGTCACGAAAGTCGTGACCTTTAACGGCGAACAAACAGGTGTACAACTTGCCTTCGGCAGAAAGGCGGGCACGATTACAAGTGCTGCAAAATGCCTGTGTCACAGATGCAATCACGCCGAATTCACCGCTGCCATCTTTATAACGCCAACGTTCAGCCACTTCACCTTGATAGTTCGGGTCAAGCGGTTCGACTGGCATTTCGGCGTTGATCATTTTTATAATTTCCGCCGCGGGGACGATATCATCCATGCGCCAGCCATTGGAATGACCCACATCCATATATTCGATGAAGCGCAATATATAGCCCTTCTCACGGAAATAACGAGCCATCGGTAAAATGCTGGATTCGTTGAGTCCGCGTTTGACGACCATGTTAACTTTAATGGGAAGCAGTCCTGCCTTGGCAGCCGCGTCTATACCTGCCAGCACTTTCTCCACTTCAAAATCGACATCGTTCATTGCTTTGAAGGTTTTATTATCGAGTGAATCCAAACTTACGGTGACTCGTTTTAACCCTGCATCCTTAAGCGACTGCGCCTGTTTGGCGAGCAAGGCTCCATTCGTCGTCAAGGTAAGGTCAAGGTCGGGGATGGCAGATAACATTGAGATGAGAATGTGCAGGTCACGCCGCACCAGCGGCTCACCACCGGTCAAGCGAATCTTGCGAACACCGTGCCCAGTAAAAGCACGGGCCAGCCGCTCAATTTCCTCAAAGGTCAAAATTTGGGAACGGCGCAAAAATTCATAATCCGGGCCGAATATTTCCTTGGGCATACAATAAACGCAACGAAAATTACAGCGATCAGTGACGGAAATTCGCAGGTCACGCAAAGGACGATTAAGTGTATCAATAAGGGTCATTAGATTTACTCGGGGCATCATTAATGCCTGATAAACTTCAATTTGGCGTATTTTCTTTACAATAGATATTGGATTATAACAACAATATATGAATTCAATCTGTGTGATTGACGGGGGAAGTTACCCGTGCTATCATCATTTATTATCTTTTATTTCAATTTATTAAGGAGTTATTGATGAGTCTTGAATTTATTGTCCGTATTGTTGGCATGCTTGTCCTGGGTATTGCTGGTGGCTATTGGGGGCATGATATCGCAAGAACCATTCCTGAAGACCTGGTTGGCTATACCCTGGGGTTTGCCCTGCTCGGCGCCCTAAGTGGTTTGCTCTTTACGCCTTATATTACTACCCGCCCGGCGCGTGCCACGCGCTCTTTGCTTGGCCGTTTGGCTGCCGAAAGCCTATTCGCAGGATTAACCGGGTTGGTGGTTGGCCTTCTGGTCGCAGCTTTACTCGGCTTTCCACTTTCGCTTTTACCAAAACCTTTCGGAGAAGTACTGCCCTTTGTGGGCGTACTCATTTTCTCATATCTTGGGGTTTCGCTCTTCGTGATGCGTCAGGGTGATATTATGGGATTGCTAAGCGCCTTAAGTGGGCGCAATAGTGAAGGCGGCGGTTCTTCATCATCCTGGACAAACCTCAACCGTAACATCTTACTGGATACCAGTGTCATCATAGATGGACGTGTGGCCGATATTGCCCGCACTGGATTTCTACCCGGCACGCTTCTTATTCCACGCTTTGTGCTGAACGAGCTCCAATATATAGCAGATTCCCCTGACAGTATGCGCCGCCAACGCGGACGGCGCGGCATGGAAGTTTTAGCTGAACTGCAAAAACTTCCCAATGTGCTTGTGCGCATCTCCGACATTAACGTGGATGGTGTGCGCGAAGTAGACGATAAACTGATCGTATTGGGCAAACAGCTCAAGAGTCCCGTGTTGACCAACGACTACAACTTAAATCGCATCGCGGAACTGCAAGGTGTAACCGTGCTCAATATCAACGAATTGGCGAACGCAGTCAAATCGGTTGTGTTGCCGGGTGAAGCGTTGCGCATCAACATCATGCAGGAAGGTAAGGAACACAGCCAGGGCGTTGGTTACATGGAAGATGGCACAATGGTGGTCGTGGAAAACGGCAAGGATTACATTGGCGAATATATGGATGTGAACATCACCAAAGTCTTGCAAACCGCCGCAGGCCGTATGATCTTTGGCCGCGTAGATGAAGATGCGGCTGCGAAAAAGAGAAAATAAGAACAGTGATTAGTAAATAGTAAACAGGGCATCGCTCACGCGCGATGCCCTGTTTTGTTAGCACTTTGTTGACAGGCATCAATCCCCCGGCACCAAGTTTAATTTTTTGGGTACAGGAAATTATTGATCTTTCTTCATAATCTGCGCCAGCGCATTCTTGAAGGCTTGATATGGCTGTGCGCCGACAATCGCATAGCGGTCATTGATAACGTAGGTTGGCACGCCGGTTACTCCGATCTGGTAAGCATTTTGAACCTGCTCTGCCACTTCAGCCGTATATTTTCCGCCATCCACAACAGTTTGCATATCCTCTGCGTTCAAGCCGACTTCTTCAGCGGCGGCACGTAGAATGTCCCATTGGCTGATATCCAGTCCCTCGCCGTAGACCTTGCGAAAGACTAGCTGATGAAACTCAATGGCTTTTCCATGTTCGCGCGCATATTCTGTGGCTTCGTGCGCAATACGTGTGTTGAAAATGCGGCCTGGGGATTTAAACTCCATGCCATGCAGCTGCGCCATACTACGCAGGCGCTCATCGGCACCGCTGGCTTGCGCTTTGCGAATGTAATCGGGCAAGTCCATGCCTTCGGGCGGAGTATCAGGGCGCAGATAAAACGGCCGCCATTCCACATCCACATTGTATTCAGCTTTCAGTTGGTCGACCACACCCTGGCCGACATAGCACCACGGTCAGATATAATCAGAGAAGATGGTTAATTTGAAGTCCATTGTCAATTCCTTTGTGAGTAGAGAGTAGGGAATAGATAGATAATGGAGATGATTTCTTACATCAATATCTGGGCGGCTTTCGGATCATTTCCCTCAGGCTTTTTCCGACTTCGTTGTTGACGGGTAAAATTTGCAGTGATACAATGCAACCCGCTTCAAAAATAGTACGCCCCCATCGTCTAGTGGCCCAGGACGAAGCCCTCTCAAGGCTTAAACCGGGATTCGAATTCCCGTGGGGGCACCTATCTATAGACACAGTATATCGTTTGAGGGTATTATCCCCAGTAATGGACGCCCAACAAAACATCCCTGTTAAAGGGATGTTTTGTTGTAGGTAGATAACTTTGCCTGATCGCTACAAACCCAATGCATTACAAAAAGGTTTGCCGATAAGTCCGCTAAATCAGAAGTAGTTTTAGAAGCTATTATTTTTTTGTTTTTCTAATCTCACCATAGGGACCGTAAAACGGAGCATCGATTGCCGCCATGTTTTGAATAGAACTTGTTAGCGCCTCACGAATTTGTTCACAATCCTCAGGAGAGGATTGATGCTGGAGTGTCAGCAAAGTAATCAAATTATCAAATAACTTAATTGCCTCCGCACTCGCCTTGATGCGTTTTAGATATAATATTAGTGCATTTTCAATGTGTTCCTCTACAGAAGAGAGGTATTCGGCTGGAAGCGCCGTTGTATCTTTTTTACTTGACATATATCTCCTTATGAAATTAACAAAAAAAGCCCCTTTCCTTCCGGAAAGGGGCTTTCAATAGATAGAATCGTCCCAATGGAATCTCACAACTTGGGCAAAAAGAAGTTTATTGTTGAATGTAAAAAAAGTCAAGCAGGCTGTGACATGGAATGACTTTATGTGACCAAGTTACACATGTATTTCTTGAGTTCGTTCATTTTGCTGTGATTGAAAATTTGTAATTTTGAAAAATAGGTGCCGATTGTGCGACATTTTCGCTTATGCCCCTTTGGTATACTTGACCAAGAAGCCCGCAAGGCTTCGAAATGGACTATGCGGTTGGGCGCGTAGCGGATAGGAAAATCATAGGCAACCCTACCGCCTGCGCAATTGACTTTGCGTGGACGGTTTTGTTTTTGTATAATCATAAATCTTTTTCTCGCGTCACAGATTTTCTCATTGGAAGGATCAAGTACCGATGGAATATTCACAGTTGATCGCCGCGCGTTATAGCGTGAGAGCATATCGCCCCGACCCAGTCGAAGACGAAAAATTGCAGGCTGTTCTGGAAGCAGCACGATTGGCACCAACCGCCGCCAATCGGCAGCCCATCCAACTGGTAGTGATGCACACTGCCGGGCGTGAAGAGGAGATCGGGAAAATTTATCATCGCCCGTGGTTCGTTCAGGCTCCGCTGGTAATTGCCGTGTGTGCAATCTCTTCACAGGCATGGGTGCGCGAAAGTGACCGCTTCAATGCCCGCCTGGTTGACGCGGCGATTGTGGCTGACCATCTCATTCTGGCGGCTACTAATCTGGGACTTGGAACCTGCTGGATTGCAGCCTTCAACGTGGAAGCTGCGCGCAGCGTATTACAACTCCCTGATGAAGCCGAGCCAGTGATCTTCACGCCTCTTGGCTACCCAGCCGATCAGTCTGGTCCTAAAACACGTAAACCATTGACTGATCTGGTACGATACGAACATTGGTAAGAATGTAACCTTCATGACGCCTGACAAGAAGTCCACTCCTTCTGATAACAAGAACATCTCCATTACTGGAGATGTGGATAGCGTTGTCATATCTTCAATCACGCGGAGGCGGGATGGATAAACGCAACATCAAGGTCACCCAACATGTGGGGGAAGTCAAAGAGGGCGGCACGGTCATTGGCGTGCAGGTCGTCTATCAGGGCGAGCCGATTCGCATTCCAGCGCCGGAAGATATTCAACTCCATCGCGCGGACCTGGCGAAGGTCGAAACCTATCAGCGTTGGGCGGACGAGTTCTACATCCACGAAGAAGGCAAAGTCCTTCCATTATATGCATCCCCATACGAAGATGATGGCGGGCGCAAGCGCGAAGACTTGCTCCAAACCATCCGTTCACATGAGCGGCTGTTGGTATTGGGCGAGCCGGGCATGGGCAAGACCGTGGCGTTGGAGCGCATGGTGTGGGAGACCGCCAAAGCGGATGGGACTGTTGTCCCCATCCTGGTGCAGTTGCTGTATTTTCAAGGGCTGGACTTGATCGAACTGATCCGCGTGGCGCTCAACGAAACGGGCAGACTCAAATTCGAGGGCGTGAAAAGCGTGCAGGCGTTTCTGCGCGAGACGAAATGCTTGATCCTATTCGACGGGTTGAACGAGACGCCCGGCAGGCAGCGCGAGCAGGTCATCGGCGCGATTGCCAATTTCATGCGCGAATATTCCGAACACCGCTACGTGGTGACCAGCCGTTCGCAGGATGAACTGTGGCGGAAACTGCGCTCGGCGGAATTGATTCATGAGGCAGTCGTCGTGCAGACCATCAGCGACGCGCAGGCGCAGGGATATTTGCAGGCGCATTTGGGCAGGGAGAAGGGCGCGGCTTTATATGACCGCCTCGATGCCTCGCTCAAATCATTGGCGCGCACGCCGCTGCTATTGAAGTTAATCAAGGACGCAGGCGGGGGCAGTGACCAACTGCCGCGCAACCGCGGCGAACTGTTCGACAAGTACGTGATGAACAAACTGCTGGAGCGCGAACAAAAACTGGAACTGACGGAAAAGCCGCAGGTCACGAAGAAGGCGCTGGCGTATCTGGCTTTTGCGTTGCAGGTGAATCATCAACTCGCCTGTGACCGCGAATGGGCGGAGCAGGTACTGACGGAAAAAGGGTTGGGAGCCAAGTCGCTCTTGAAGGAAGCCTTGCTGCATGGCTTGTTGATCCAGCAGACACTGCCTGATAAACAACTCTTGCGATTCAGCCACCAGTCTGTGCAGGAATATTTTGTGGCGTTGACGCTCTTATCCGAAGTGGAGATTGAAAAGAATGCCAACCTCATTCAGGCAATCTCGCGCGGATTGTCCAAACGCAGCCTGACCGCCTGGGCAAAAGATGCTTGGTGGTCGGAGAGTTTTGTGCAGTTGGCGGGATTGGTGAACGATGCCGATTGGCTGGCGCGCAGGATTGCCGCAGGTGGTAACCCGTGGCTGGCATGGTGGTGCGTGCAGGAGGGGCGCGATGTGCCAGAGAACACAAGGGCAATGATCGAGGCGCGTTCGATCAAGTTGCTACATTCCACAAAAGTTGCCGAGCGCCGCAGGGCGGTACAAATACTGGCGCAGATCAAGAATGACCGCGTCTTGGAACCCCTGCTGATCGCGGCGGGAGATGATGATAAGGAAGTGGCAGGCTTGGGTGTGCGGGCGTTGGTGGAAATAGGGGATGCTGTTCATCCGCTGATTGAGAAAAAATTACACAGCACAGATGAAACAGCCAAGCAAGGCGCCTTGTATTATCTTGCTTCTCAATTGAAACAACCTTCTTGCTTAAAGTTGGTAAGTGATTTATTGATTCAACCTATGGTTGGAATACCTGCTGGCATATTCTTGATGGGCAGCGATAAAAGCAAGGACGCCAAAGCGCGTGACAATGAACTTCTCCAACATCCCGTGACCCTGCCCGGGTATTGGATCGGGCGCTTTCCTGTGACCGTGTCACAGTGGAAATTATTCGTAAAAGAGAGCGGCTACAAAGCAGATGAAAAGAGTTTGCAAGACCCCGAACCTCATCCGGTACGCTACGTCAGGTGGGATGACGCGCTGGCATATTGCAAATGGCTCAGCGAAAAGAGCGGCTTGCCGGTGACCCTGCCCTCCGAAGCGGAGTGGGAGAAAGCCGCGCGCGGTCCTTCGACGGGCTCAGGAGATGGGCGTATCTATCCATGGGGAGATGAGTTTGATCAGGATAAATGCAACACATCCGAGTCGGGAATTAACAACACGACTCCTGTGGGAAAGTATTCCCCCGCAGGAGTCAGCCCGTATGGCTGCGCCGATATGGCTGGTAACGTATGGGGATGGACTCGTTCAAAGCATGAGCACTATCCATATACGGCGGAAGACGGGCGCGAAAATTTGGAAGGCACTGACAGCCGGGTGGTGCGCGGCGGCTCGTGGTACTACGATCAAGCCTTCGCGCGCGCGTCCGACCGCAACTACCTCTACCCGGGCAGCCGTCACATCGACGTCGGTTTTCGTGTGGTTGTGCGTCCTCCTTCTCTGTGAGAACCGCTGAACTCTGATTAGAAGGATTAGAGGATACCCATGATTGGGAGGCTTGCGGGTCAAGGCGGTCAGGTAAATCAAGTAAATCATGGTTGAGACATGATTGCGCGGGGCGGGCGGATTGTCCCAGATGATATACTTAACGCAATGACTTACAAGTTTTCCTTCACAGCGGAGATGGTGCGCGACTTGCAGATCATAGAACGGGCGCGGGCAGAGGTGGGGTTGACTGTCCTGCCGCCGGTGGTTGTGGAAGATTTGCGGTTGCAGGCGCGGGTGCGTTCCACGCATTTTTCCACGCGCATTGAGGGCAATCGCCTGACGCTGGAAGAGGCGGGACAGGTTGCGCTTGAAGGCAGGAATTTCCCCGGACGCGAGCGCGACACATTGGAAGTCAAGCATTATTTTCAGGCGCTGGCACAAATTGAAAAATGGGTGGATGAAAACAAGCCGGTCACCGAGGAAAGAATCTGTCAGTTGCACGCGCTGATCTATGGCGGCAAGCGCAAAGGGACGCCCTACCGCGACGGGCAAAACGTCATCCGCGACAGCGGCGGCGGAATCGTTTATCTGCCCCCTGAAGCCAAAGATGTCCCGGGATTGATGAAGGAACTCAGCCACTGGATCGAACAAAGCGAAAAGACACAACCCATCCCGGTGGTTGCGGGGATCGCCCATTATCAATTTGTGACCATCCATCCTTACTACGACGGCAACGGGCGGACAGCGCGCGCGCTGGCGACATGGCTGTTATATCGCGGCGGATACGACCTGGGGAAATTCTACGCACTCGAAGAGTTTTACGCGCGCGATCTGGACGGCTATTACAACGCGCTGCAACTCCACCCCGATCACAATTATTACGAAGGACGCGCCTTCGCCGAAATGACCTCATGGCTGGGATATTTCATCAAGGGTATGGCGGCTGTTTTTGAATCCGTCACGCGCGAAGTCCGCGAACGCTCATTGACCCCAAACGAAAACTCCGATCAAGCGCTGAGAAAATTAGACCGCCGCGCACGAATCGTGCTTGGCTTGTTTTCCAAACAGGAAACGATCACGGCAAACGACGTTGCCCATGCCTTGGGATTGTCTCCGCGTCAGGCGCGGGAATTGCTCACCGAATGGACAGAAGCGGGCTGGTTGGAAATTGGCGACGCCGCGCGCAAATCCCGCCGCTATCATTTATCGGCGGAATATCGGCGTTTTATCGGCTAAATAACGGCGGTGTAGTGGGGGAGTTTTTCGGTAGATGGCTTGCGCGGGCATATCCTTGGAAAGCCATTAGTTGGCAGAAAATAAATTCTTAAAATTCACGACCCGCCCGTTAGGGCGGGAGGTTTGTCTTCTTTTAGATTATCTTGACTTGTACAATCACATCGTCCCCTTTAGGGGAGTGGACAGAGATTCAGCGATTCAGTGTGCAGTGAATCAGTGTGCAGCGATTCTCACAGAGAAGGAGGACGCACAACCACACGAAAACCGTTGATGAAGTTACGGTAGTTCGGGTTGTAGATGTTGCGGTAGGACGCGCGCGCGTAGCCTTGACCGTAGCCCCACGAGCCGCCGCGCACCACCCGGCTTTCGACGCCAGTTATAGCGGTCTTCTCTGGGTTACTGTATTCATTCAAGCACCACTCCCAAACGTTGCCGCTCATATCCAGCACACCATAAGGCGAAGCGCCTTGCGGGAAGACGCCCACCGCGCTGGTCTGTTTAATTTCGGTTTCGCTTATGTTTGCTTTTTCAGCGTCGAACTTTCCTTTGTAGGGATATTCCCGCTCATCTCTTGAGCCTGCCTGGGGTGAGCCTGTCGAACCCGTCGAAGGACCGCGCGCGGCTTTCTCCCACTGCCATTCGGTCGGCAATTGAATCGCGCAATTTTTCATGCCCGCCAGTTTCTCTGGTAAGAGGTGTGGGTGGGTTTGGGTTTTCTCTGTCAGCCAGCGGCAGAAGGCAACCGCGTCATACCACGAGACGCGCTCGCGTGGATGATTACTGAATCTGAAGGCTTGCTCTCCGGAGGCGCGTTTGTGCTCTTCATCTGCCGCTAACCCTTCCCACCAGCGCGGGTTCGAGAAGCCTTGCGGGTCATCCACAAAGGATTGGAACTGCGCAAAGGTGACAGGGTAACACGCCATGAAGAAGGGCGCTTCTTCGCGCTGTTCTTTTTCCTGATAGGTGAATTTCCCGGCAGGAATTTCCACCCAATCGAAATCGGGCAGTTTGATTCCGTCCGCTAAAATGACGCTCACGCCTTTGCGGTTGTCGAGCGGTTCGCCGTTGAGTTGCAAACGTCCCAGTGCGCGACCAATGGCAGCGCGCGCCAATGGAGATGAATCGTTCTTCAAATCGGTCAGGCGCGGAAGCCAGCGCTCGCGCAGCGCAGGCAATTTCTCGGCGAGAAGATACGCGCCGCTTTCCAGGATACAGCGCGCGGCAACTTCAGGCTGGGCATCCATCAACCATTCGATTACGGGCGTGCAGTCGTCGCTGTACAAACCAGCCAGCAGAATCAAGGTCTCTTCCCAACCTTGCGGCTGCCACCATTTTTCTTTGGGGAATAATGTTTCAGCCTGTGTGCCTGCCATCAGGACTTGCAAGCGCTGGGCGGCAAAATATTCCTGCAGCAGTTGATGGGTAAAGCGAATTGAGTCGCCGCCCGCCAGCAAACTGGCGCTGCGGGCATGGTGCAGAACCTGCTCATCTTTCAGGTGCGCCATAACTTGCTGGATGGTAAATGCCGTTCCTTCCCCTTCCGCTTGCATGGCATACGCCAAATCTGCCAGGCGGGTTTTGAGCAGTGACGCCTGTTCAGGGGCAAGGCTTTCGCGCTTTTCGAGCAGGTAATCAATGAAGGTCTGGAACAACAAGCCGCGGTTGGGCGGCAACACGCCCGCCTGCGTAAAGACCTGCGTGATCATGTAAAGCATGTAGGGGTTCGCCGCCAGCGCCATCATGCTGCGTTTGCGGTCATGCACTTTTATGCGCCAGACATCATCATCCTGCCCGCTTGTTTGGTTGTAAACGTTTGGATTTTCTTTTGGAACATGCTCTGAACTCCAGAACAATTCAAAGGCAGCCCCAGCCCCTTCCCATTTTCTCCAAACCTGTTCCACCTCCGTACCACCCGCTAGTTGCCAAAAGAGTTCATTACCCTTGCCGGGTTCTTTAAGATAACCATTCACAAAGCGTTGAATGCGAATCGGATCGAGCGGCTGGATGGTCACGCGCCCGGGCAGGTTCAATTCCATATCGCCCACGTAATCCAACTCGCGGCAGGTCACTGCCAACAGCATTTTTTCCGTGCGGCAGTGGTCGTTCAGTTTTTTGATCGCTTGCAGGTTCGCTTCACGCTGCGCGGCGGTCATTTCGTTCAAGCCGTCCAGTAAAAAAATCAGGCGCTTCTCGCGCAGCAGGTCATCATAAAAAACTGCCAGCGCGCCTAACTGCGTTTGGATGGCGCGTTCCAATCCATCCGCTCCCAACGCGCCGAGTTTCACCAATATCGGCAATGGAGATTTGGAGTCTGCCCGCGCTTGCAGGGCATGGTCAGAAAGAATCTTCCAAAGCGTGGTGGTCTTGCCCGCGCCGGGTTCGCCCAAAATGATCAACTGGCGCATTTCTTCGATGGCAGGTGTGATATCCGCTTCATAATTTTTCGGCAGCGCCTCGCCGCGAAATTCGCTTTCATCATCTTTTGTAAATTTGCGTATCAAGTATTCCACGTCAATGGTGGTTGGAGCGCTTCTCATGCTTATGCCAGACGCAGATGCGTTGCGTTCTTTTGGCGCGCGGAGTTGCCCTACGCCTGCCATCGGCGTGTACCGTTCCTGCCAGACGCTGTGCTCCAATAAAAGACCGTCGAGGTATCTCAGTTCCAACGCGCGGCGGTCAACAGGCTGAGGCTCAGGCTTGATCGCCTGCGGCGCGGGCAGGGATGATAACAATCGCGCGATACCCGCCTGTAAATCAGGATGTCCATGCACGACATTCTTGGCAAGCATGAGGGTGGGGATTTCGCTCGCGTCCACTCGGATGGGGATGATCGTCTTGCCGCGCCGCTTGGCGTGCAGGTATTCGATCTGCACCCACTCGCTTTTTTGCGACGCCTCAGACACGACCGTCACCAGCGCGTAACAACGCTCCACGCCGCTCTCGATGGATTTGATCCACTCGTCGCCGAATCCGCAAGGCGATCTCCATGTCTGCACGGGTGTAACTGAGGAACACGTGTCTGCCCTGGCTGCGTTCCAGCGCCTTGCGCACTTCGAGGTGCGCGGCGCTCCATTGCTTTTGAACGTTCTCCAAAGGCTGCCGCGCCTCCGCAGGCAGAAATTGATTGATGATGATATTGATGTCATGTCCGATCGCCACCGCAGTCGAACCGCTGATATTCCCCACCGAAATCGAATCGCCCGCCGCAGTCAACGCGCCCAATAGCGCCTCCAGCCGCTGGACATGATCCAGCAGCTGCGCGTTATCACTCTGCGCGGCAAAAGTCTTAATCGCCGCCAGCGATTGTTCCGTTTGTTGGATGAGAGCGTGGTCGGTCATAGTGTGAAGTATCCCTATTCCCCTGGTTGGGGTTGATGCTGATTACAGGTCAATTTTACTCGGTAATATTTGCTGAACACAACTGTTCTTGTGCGGCGGTATTCGATCTACTGGGCTTTGCCTCACCCGTAACTTTGCGCCAGTATCCCCTAAAAATATGGTCGCACAAACGGTGCTATACTTGAAATCACGCAAATAACAAGCGGGATTCCAATAGCATGAAAACGTCCACATCAGAATTTCTTCAAAGACTCCGAAAGTTCGTTCAACATGAAGCGGATGTTCAATATCGCGCGCTGCAACAGCAGTGGTCGTATCCGATTCAGGAGCGGGTCGCGAAGGGATGGGCGATTGAAGGTCTGCATGTGGAGCAGTTCAAAAACGGTATTGCGCGACTGGTCTGCGCCACGAATGCCTCCCGCTTTCGCGAAGGCGACCTAGTCGTTCTGCATCGTGGGAATTTGTATGATGAAAATATCCTGCACTGCGAACTGCAATACGATGGGGAAACCGACTTGGACATCAGCATCATTCGCGGGAATGAATTCTTCTTCTCGGCAGATCCAGGTGGCTGGATCATGGACCAGGATTGGTTTGACTCCAGCCCGTTCTATCTCGCCGCGCTGAATCAGGTCGCAGATTCAAATCTGGGAC
>Ga0209181_10000178_pt1 | contig 116708 bp, 101 predicted proteins | sample MAT05_FD_187208 | JGI IMG/M metagenome (GOLD analysis project Ga0209181, IMG submission 187208) | Freshwater microbial communities from Lake Fryxell liftoff mats and glacier meltwater in Antarctica - MAT-05 (SPAdes) (version 2) | ecosystem: Environmental > Aquatic > Freshwater > Ice > Liftoff...
TTTCAATATCCCCTGGTAGCCTCTCTTCCACGCTCAGGGGATGCTGGGACGAGCTCAGGATGTCGATGGTTCAGGCTCCGTCATCCTACATTTATTTCAATATCCCCTGGTATTTATTTTTCCAATCCTCAGGGGATGCTGAGACGAGCTCAGGATGACGATAGTTCAGGCTCCGTCATACTACATTTAATTTCAGTATCCCCTGTAGTCACTTTTCCACGCTCAGGGGATCCTGAAACGAGCTCAGAATGTCGGTTGTTCGGGGCGGACGGTATGACGACCCTTCACTCCTGACTAAAAACTCCCGTTTCCCTACTTATTTAAGAGATTTCCCGGAACGCCGCAGCAAACGCTTCCATTTCATCCATTCGCCCTATGCTGATGCGGCACCATTGCTGGTTATTAAACTCCCAGTGGCGCAGGCCTACACCGCGTTTCATCATTTCTTCGGCAAAGCGTTCGCCTTTCATTTTTATAGGGAACATAACAAAATTGGCACTGCTGGGTATGTAGGTATAGCCTTCTTCCTTTAAAACTTTGTATAGGTAATCGCGGCTGGCCAAGGTCTTTTTTAGCGCTTCGTCCAAAAATTCGCGGTCGTTGTAGCTAACCAGGGCAGCCTGTAAAGTTGAGTGCGATATGGCCCATGTTCCATAATAATACGGCTCCAGTTTTTGGATCATCTCGGGTTGCATTATTCCATAACCCATGCGCAAACCGGCAAATCCGTATAGCTTGGAAAAAGTGCGGGCAACAATTACGTTTTGCCCTTTTTTAACGCAATCAATTACTGAAACTACCTGGGGATTGGGCAGGTAGTCCATATAGGCCTCATCTACAAACACGGGTACTTTTTTTGAAACCCGCTCGCAAAATGCCTTTAGCTTATCACCCTCTACATGCGTGCCGGTGGGGTTGTTGGGGTTGCAGAGGTACACCAGTGTGGTATTCGCATCTACTGCTTTTTCCATTGCGTCGAGGTCCATTTTAAAGTCGGCTGTAAGGGGTACTTTTTTCCAGGTTGCCTTCATTTCTTCCATATGGCCCGGCAGGTCTTCGTAGGTGGGAAAGGCGGAAACAACGTTGCCTCCTGGTTTGGCAAAATACATTGCCACGGCAGCCAAAATAGGCGACGAACCTGCACCCATCATTACCATCTTTTTATCAAGATCTTCAAAGCCGGCAATTTTATTAACCAGTTCGCCCATGCTGCGCATAGGATACTGGTAACTGGTGCCTAACGAATCTATGATGGCCTGTTTGGCTTTTGGACTGGGGCCAAAAGGGTTTTCGTTGGCAAAAAGGCGTGCCTTTAAAGTTGGCTGCGTGTTTTCAATAAGGTCAAAATCGCTAATCGGTTTTTTGTACGGAGCAAACGGCATAGGGTTGGCAGACAGCTCGTTCCATTTTGATGGTAAAAAAGCCAGTCCGCCTGTTAATAACGAGGTGGCTTTTAGCCATTTACGGCGGTTCATTGGTGTGGGCATTGTGTTGTTTTTTAGTTTGAACAATGATGGTTAATGATCGTAATTGTTCGTACGGCGGGCAATTGCAGTTAAGATGCTGTTGGATATTTTAGTCGTTGTCCGGTAACCCTTGCATGAAGATCAGTCACTGTTTTTCTTGCTGATTCAAAAGCTCCCGCCATCCATGCATTCAGGTAAGTCATATGTTCGCCTGTGAAATATACGTTCTTTTCGGGTGTAATTAGTGCGTTGTATAAAATTCGCCTGTTTTCGGCAGAGTACAAAGCCCAGCCGCCCATACTGTATGGCGTTTTGCTCCAGCTTACCGAAAAGGCCGACTGAAATTCCTTATCGTATTGGGGATGTATGAGGCTGCCTTTGCTTAACGCCAGTTGCTGTCGCTGTGCATAATTCATGGCGCTTACTTTATCGCTTTTATCGTTAAAATTGTAGTAGCCAATCAGCGTGCCTTTTTTGCCCAGGTAATCGTTACTGGGGTAAAATATTTGGGTAAGCTCGTTGTTGGTATGGGTGATGCCGCCAAAAATGTGCTCATCTTCTTCCCAAAAGCGGCGGTTAAACTGCAGCCCAATTTTAGACGTGCTGATGTAGGGTACATAATCAACAGCGCGGCTAACATCGCTGCTAAAGTTGTGGTTAATGTTGCTGAGCACGGAAAGTGGAATAGTACAAACGCAAAAATCGCCGGTCACCTGTTGTTCTCCTTCACTTGTTTTGTAATTGATGGAAACACCGTTTTCGGTATTGTTGATAGCGGTTACCTCAGCACCAAACTGTATTATGCCGGGTATTTTTTGTTCGAGCGCTTTGGCAATATTATCCATACCGCCCACTGCCTGAAACATGGTCATTTGTAATTCGTGCACATACTCTGACACATTGTAAAAATCAGGCTCCAGCAGGCCCGAATGGATAATGTCGGCCAGTTTATGCGGCTCGGCTATTTTACCGGGTTTATTGCCTGCGCCGGGGTTTTCAATAAAGCCGCGCCGGTCCGATGCTTTGTACAATTTATCAATATCCAGCCCGCCTTCTGCCCGCAGGTATTCAATTACTTTTTCACCATCTTCTTTGGTCAGGTTCAGATCAACTCCGTGGGTGTCAATGGCTTTCTCCAGCAGTTCGGTAATGTAGCCCCGCATATCGCTGTGTATTTCGCGAACAGGTATTTTTTTGTTACTAAGCGGGCCTTTGCCTTCGGCGAAATAATACGATGCCTCGTTTACATTGTTGTACACCTGTATGGGTACCCCCAGTTCGCGACAGTAGTGCATGGTTAGCTCATGATGGTGTGGTATGCGGCTGGGGCCTGCGTTAAAGTACAGGCCATCGTCAAACTGGGCGGTTTGTACCGGATGGTCGGTTTCGGTAGCGGTGGTACCTTTGCTAATGCTCCAGCAGCGGCCGCCTGCCCGGTTGCGGGCTTCCAAAATAACGCAGTTGTAGCCAAGTTTGCCCAGTTCGTAAGCGGTTGACATACCTGCCAGTCCGCCTCCTAAAATAATCACCTTTTTACCGTTGCCATTGCCTTCCAGTGTAAAAGCATGGGCTGGTGCGGGTTTAAGCATGCCCAATGCCAACATAGCGGGGTAGCCGCATGCAGCTTTTGAAATATCGGTTAAAAAGGTTCGGCGGGTGTAGGGCATATTATTGTAGGTTGCCTACAATGTAGCGCGAAAAGTTTGAGGGAGGGGGAAATGGGGAAGGGATTTTTATAAAATTATCTTTCTAAAAAAAGTTCATTTATGAGCATACAAGTCATTATTAGTTAGTTCAAGAAAAGAGTAGGTATCAAAATATTTTACTATAAATCAAAATACGATTCAAATAAATTGAAAAGATCTTTATTGAAAATATTTCCTGTTGAGATAAGCAATAATTTTGAGGTGATTTTTTTATCAGATAGGAATCAAAAAAGTCAATGTCTTTCATAATTACAATTCAATCTTCAACTTCTGCTATTTCCCTTATTTCTTTATCCGATGTCAATTCTTTATTTGGTAAAACGTCCATATGGATAATATCAATTTGCCTGGCTCTTAAAATTTTAGCCAATCGGTAGGGAAGTTGCGCATCAACAATAAATCGTATCATGCTTACAACTTGTAGATTGTTTTGGTTTCAGAAAGCAAGGAGGCATATAAAAGGCATGCCTGAATGTCTTCTTTCTCCAATGCAGGGTAATCTTCTATTAGTTCGGCATAAGTTATTCCTGCCGATAGTAAATCGAGCACCATTGCAACGGGGTAGCGCATGTTTCTAAGGGTTGGCTTACCATGGCATATCTCCGGGTTAAGGGTTATTCGTTTTAGTAACTCATTGCGCATGGTATAACTTTTTTATAAAGTTATTCGATTATTGAAAGGCGAACGAATACATATCGTTTGCATTTTTTATAACAAGTCAAGCCATTTAAATGATGGCTGTACACAAAACCAATAACAGATATACCATGAAAAAAGGCACCAAAGTAAAATGGAACTGGGGCAAAGGAACCGCTGAAGGAAAGGTGAAAGAGATATTTACCAAACCGGTCACCCGCACTATTAAAGGCTCAAAAATAAAGCGGAATGCCACCGAAGAAAAACCCGCCTACCTGGTAGAACAACAGGATGGCGACAAAGTATTAAAATCTGAAAGCGAGTTAACTAAAAAATAGAGCGGATGGTGGATTTACCAGCATATTCCATAAGTTTATACAAACGACTTCGCCATGCAAAAAATCCTGTTGTTATTATGCCTGCTTACTATTTCAACTCAGTCATTTACCCAAACCTGGCCTCCTGGACGCCTGCAGGTTTCGCCCAACCATCATTACCTGCAGTACCAGGACGGTGCGCCCTTTTTTTGGCTGGGCGATACAGGTTGGGAACTTTTTCATCGTCTTACGCTCGAAGAAATTGATCGCTACCTCACCAACCGTCAGCAAAAGGGATTTAATGTAATCCAGGCGGTAATATTGGCTGAGTTTGATGGCCTGCGCAAGCCCAACCAATATGGAGAAGTTCCGCTAAAAAACCTCGATCCATTGCAACCCAACGATGCTTATTTTACTTTGGTAGACACAACCGTGAAACTGGCGCTGCAAAAAAATATGTTCATGGGGCTGCTGCCCACCTGGGGCGATAAGGTTTTAAAAATGTGGGGTGAGGGCCCAGAGGTTTTTACTACAGCCAATGCCTACGGCTACGGGCTTTTTTTAGGTAGAAGGTATGCAGCGTATCCAAACATCATCTGGATATTGGGCGGCGACCGCCCGGCAATAGTTGATACAATGGACACCCGCCCCATTTGGGCAGCCATGGCCAAAGGAATTAACGAGGGTACTGGCGGCAAAGCCATCTTCAGCTATCATATTTCGGGTGGACCCAAAACAACCTCGCAACAAATACATATCGAAAGCTGGCTCGATATTAACATGATGCAATCGGGCCACGGCAGCGGCCACGATGTGCCGGTTTGGGAGTGGGTCACCCGCGACCGCATCATGCTACCTGCTAAACCCACGCTCGACAGCGAACCCAACTACGAAGACCACCCCGTAAATCCCTGGCCCAGATGGGACCCGGCCAATGGTTATTTTACCGACTACGATGTGCGCAAACAAACCTATCGGTCAGTTTTTGCCGGGGCCTGCGGTGTAACTTATGGCCACCATTCCATTTGGCAGTTTTATAACCCAAAAGTAGAAATGGTTAACCACGCCAAAATGTACTGGCCCCAAGCCATGGACCGGCCGGGCGCCGTACAGGTAGGATACTTGCGAAAATTAATAGAATCAAGGCCACAGCTTTACCGCATTCCCGACCAATCGATTATCGTTAAAAGCCAGGGCGAAAAGGGGCAATTCATCACCGCCTTCAGAGACAGCGCCAATAGCTACGCAATGGTGTATATCCCGTTCGGTAAAACCATCACCATTAATACAAATTTTATAAAAAGCCCCAAAGTGACAGGCTGGTGGTTTAATCCCAAAACCGCAGCAGTTAAAAAAATAGGCTTATTACCACGATTGGATACTATGGAATTTATTCCGCCCACAACGGGTGAGGGAAACGATTGGGTGCTGGTGGTAGATGATCCATTGTATCGGTATGCCGGCCCCGGCATAGCTAAAAACTTAAAGTAGCCCCAAAATAAAATGGATGCAAACAATACAGGTTAAGTTTGCAAACTACATAACGTCAATGAAATTACCTGTTTCGCTTTTTTTAACGCTTTGTGGCGGTTGTATATTATACTTTTTAATTATTACCGGCACCGGGTGTGCCAACATTATACCACCCACTGGTGGTCCGCGGGATTCAATACCGCCGGTGCTGATAGAGGCTACACCGCCCGATTCCGCAATAAACTACAAAGGCAACCGGATAACCCTAACATTTAACGAATACGTTGCCTTAGAAAACGCACTGGAAAACGTATTGGTTTCGCCGGTGCCCAATAACAACCCGGTCGTCGACTTTAAATTGCGTAACGTAACGGTAAAGCTCCGCGACACCCTTGAACCCAATACCACTTATTCCATCAATTTTGGCGATGCCATTAAAGACGTAAACGAGGGAAACATCTACAAAAACTTTATTTATGTTTTTTCTACGGGGCCTGATATTGACCAAAATATATTGGCAGGAAGGGTAACCCTGGCAGCCGAGGGAAAATACGACAGCACCCTTATAGCCGTATTGTACAAAAACCCCGACGACAGCGCCATAGCCAAAGAAAAACCCAGGTTTATTGCCCGCGTCAATGGAAAGGGATTTTTTATGTTTAACAATTTGCCGTCGGGCAAATACAACCTGTTTGCCATACCCAACTCATTTCAATTACGGTACGACGATACTACGCGGCCTTTTGCCTTTGCACCGCAGCCCATAGAACTTGATAGTAACCTACAGGATGTTCAGCTATATGCCTACACCATTCCAAAGGAAGCAACATCCCGGCCTGCGGCAACCGCTAATAAAGACAAAAACCTGCGTTTTTCAAGCAATGCCCAAGGTGGCCAGTTCGATTTTTTAGATACACTTTCCCTAACATTCAACAAACCCATAACAAGCTACGACAGCTCCAAAGTGGCATTGCTAAATAAAGATTATGAACCTTTTGCCGACGTTAAGGTATTGTTAGATACGACCAACCAAAGCCGCTTTATTGTAGCGCATAAATGGCTGGCAGCTACCAAATACTTTCTTATTTTTCAAAAAGAAACCTTTGCCGACAGTACCGGTATCACCCTTTCTAAAACCGATACTATCGGGTTTACCACAAAAAGCAACGAAGATTATGGTAGTTTAAAAATCAGGTTCAACAACCTCGATACCAGCCAAAACCCCGTGCTGCAACTTCTTGAAAACAACGTTGTTGCTATTCAGTCCCCCATTACCCAACGCGACTGGACACGCAAACTGGTTAAACCGGGCACCTACGAAGTGCGCATTTTATACGACGCCAATAAAAACGGCCAATGGGACCGTGGTAATTATTTTGGCATTCGCCGCCAACCCGAAGTAGTAAACGACCTCGGTATTTCTATTGACATTCGGGCTAATTGGGATAATGAAAAGGAGATTGTTTTAATTAAAAAGTAAAAAGTAAAAATTAAAAAAGAAGATACCCGGTTTTACCATTTTGGTGCTAAATTTTCGAGTTCCTCAGTGTCCTGGTGTTTTGGTGGTTCAAAAATATATCGTGAACTCGTTAACCACCCCTTAACCTAATGTACCTCTAAAATCAGCAGCTTATCTTTGCCACATGCAACTTCCATCGCAATTATTGCAAAATGCTGTAGACCAGTTTAGTAAACTGCCGGGTATTGGTAAAAAAACTGCCTTGCGGCTGGTGTTGCATTTGCTAAAGCAGGATGAAGCCGATGTGCAACATTTTGGAGAAACAATAGCCAAAATGCGCACCGAAATAAAATTTTGCCAGCGCTGCGCCAATATAAGCGATGCCGATATCTGTTCCATTTGCGCCAATAGCATGCGCAACCAACGCCTCATTTGCGTGGTCGAAAACATTCGCGACGTTATTGCCATTGAAAGTACCCAGCAATTTAGCGGCACCTACCATGTGCTGGGCGGTGTTATTAGTCCGTTGGATGGCGTAGGGCCAAATAACCTAAACATAGATAGCCTTATACAGCGTATAGAAAAGGAGGAGACCGAAGAACTCATTTTTGCCCTTAACCCAAATATACAGGGCGACACCACCATTTACTATATTCAAAAAAAAATGCAAAACCCGTTATGCAAAGTAACCACCATAGCCAGGGGTATTGCGTTTGGCGGCGAGTTGGAGTATGCTGATGAAATGACCCTTGCCCGCAGCATCAGCAACCGTTTGCCGGTGGAACAGTATGTGAAATAGCTATAGAAATGGTGTTTTAATTATTGCGTTAACTTTAATGGTATGATCTATTACACCAAATACATAACCATCAATCAGGCAAAGCGAAGTGGCCAACCTTGTATCAGGGACAGTAGCTTGACCGTATATGATGTAGTAAGCTACCTTGCCGCTGCTGATACCATCGAAGAAATTCTGGAAAATTTTTCGATAATAAACCGCAACGATATCCTTGCACGCATGGCCTGAGCAGCAGATGCTGAATACCGCCTTTTTAAAATTGCATCGTAAACACAGTCTATATTTTTAAAACTTTTGCTCAATAATAATTTGTATGTCCTATTGCCAGGAAAATATTGGAACTGGAATTTTGCTATCTAAAACGATTTCGTTATTGTCACAAAAAGACAAAGATTTTTATCACCTCATCAACACTTTTTGGTTTCCTCCAAAGGTTATATGAATAACAATTGGAAATTGCAAAAACAAAGAAGTGTTTGAATTTATCGAAAAAAATATTTTGAACATCCGCAACTTCATCGATAGCAGTTTCGGGTTGTTGATTTTAGATAAGAAATAAGAAAAATAACTATTACCATGTCCAAAGGCGTCAAATTTTTCCTACTCATTTTGCTGGTACTTATAACAGCTGGCAGTATTGTGGCCTATCAAAAATGGAACAAGCCAACCCGCGATGTCGCCAACGAAAAAGGTATATTGCTAACCGCCCCGCAACTGGTAACCGACTACCAGGCAAGTGAGGAATCGGCCAACACCAAATACCTCGATAAACCCCTAGAGGTCACTGGTAAAATTGCAGAGGTAAAGCAAAACCAGGCTGGCCAAACCACCATTCTCCTTTCATCCAACGATCCTTTTGTTGGCGTGTTTTGCACTTTAAAAAACTCCGTTGGCAACCTTACGCCCGGTTCGCCTGTTACAGTTAAAGGGGTTTGCCATGGTATGCTTAGCGATGTACGCATCGGCGAAGCCATTCTTGTTCCATAGGCCCGTACCCATTTAAATGTAAACCGTAAAAACAGTTTTTTTATGCTTCGATTTCTCATCTTAATAGTCATTTTATTCTCTACCACTTTGGTGCAGGCCCAGCTATACAGTACTCGCTCCGGCGTTGTTTCCTTCTTTTCCAGTACCCCGCTCGAAGACATTGAGGCCAAAAGTACCTCTGTAGAGAGTAAATTGCTTAGTACTACCGGCCAGGTCAGTTTCCTCATGCTCATTAAAAGTTTCCGGTTCCCCAACCAGGAAATGGAAGACCATGCCAACGAATCGTACCTGGAAAGCGACAAATATCCCAAGGCCGATTTTCGCGGTACTATAACCAACATTAAGGCTATCAATTTTAAAAAAGAAGGTACCTACCCAGCCATTGTAAAAGGCACCCTTACTATGCATGGCGTAACCAAACCGGTTACCGCCAAAGGGTCCGTCATTGTTAAAAACGGAAAGCCAACTGCCACATGCAAATTTCCCGTGCAGGTAACCGATTTTGGCATTAACGGCAGCATTGTGGGTAAAGAGCTGGCACGCAGCATTGATGTAACCGTAAATTGCCAGTATCAGTAGTTCTCCATATTTTGTCAGTAACTTTTCTTCACCTAAATTTGCATTACTTTTTTGGTCGGATTTGTTTATTGTTCAACCCAAAAATTTAATTAACTGAACTAATAAACGATAGCCACTCTGCCTCATTCCACAGAATGATTCTCGTTCTAATACCTCAGTTAATTTTTTTTGGTAACGATCAGTAAATCGCTGGTCATCATCGTTGTGTCACTCACTTGTACTGCATACAGTTGCGCAGCAAGTAAGCGGCTACAAGCAAATAAGTCGTTGTGCCACTTAATAAAAAAGTGTTGCGCCGGCTAAAAATATCTTAGTGTCCCTTTGTGCCTTCGCGCCATAGCGGCCAAAAAACAAACAACTATGAACATCAGGCAAGAACTTAACAAACGCATTCTTATTATTGATGGCGCTATGGGTACTATGATACAGCGCCATAAACTAGAGGAAGAAGATTACCGCGGCGAACGCTTTAAAGACTGGCATACCGACGTAAAAGGCAACAACGACCTGTTGAGCATAACCCAGCCCGACATTATTGTGGGTATTCATAAACAGTACCTTGCCGCTGGTGCCGACATTATAGAAACCAACACCTTTAGCAGCACCAATATAGCCCAGGCCGATTACGACATGCAGTCGCTGGCTTACGAGCTAAACGTAGCCTCCGCTAAATGTGTCCGCAAAGCCATTGACGAATTTTTTGCCACACCTCAGGCCGACGGTCGCACCACGGCTTATGTTGCCGGCGCTATTGGTCCCCTTAACAAAACCCTTAGCCTAAGCCCCGATGTTAACAACCCCGGCTACCGCGCCGTCACCTTTGACGAAGTAGCCGCCGCCTACACCGGGCAAATCCGCGGACTGGTTGATGGTGGCGTTGACCTGTTACTCATCGAAACCATTTTTGATACCCTAAATGCCAAGGCAGCCATATTTGCTATCAAAAAGTTTTTTAGGGACGAACAAATACCAGAATTACCGATTATGATCAGCGGCACCATTACCGATGCTTCGGGCCGTACCCTTAGTGGGCAAACCCTGGAAGCATTTTATAATTCGGTCCGCCACGCCAAACCATTAAGTGTAGGCCTAAACTGTGCATTAGGCGCCACCGAAATGCGTAGCCATATTGAAGAACTAAGCCAGGTTGCGGAGTGTTATACCTCTGCATACCCTAACGCGGGCTTGCCAAATGCCTTTGGCGAATACGACGAGCAGCCGCATGAAACGGCACATATTATAGAAGAGTGGGCAAAAGAAGGGTTTGTAAATATTGTAGGCGGTTGTTGCGGCACCACCCCCGACCATATTAAACATATAGCCGACGAAGTGCGCAAGTTTAAACCAAGGGAGTTGCCGGTATTGGAAACCACCGTTTAGCCGCCAAGACACTAAGAAACGCAAAGAATGAAAGAAATATCAGCGCATAAAGAATGGTTGGGTTCGCAGATAGTGGATATTGCTTTTAAGATGCACAAAGCCCTCGGGCCGGGCCTTCTTAAAAAAGTATATGAGGCGTGTTTTTGTTATGAATTGAAGAAAAGAGGAATAAAATAGGTAACCCAGAAAAAAGTACCCATTTTTTACGATGACCTTGAATTTCCGGACGGATTAAGACTGGATATTTTGGTAAATGATTTGGTTATCGTTGAATTAAAGGCACAGGAGAATATACATCCTGTGTGGGGAGCACAATTGTTGAGTTATTTACGGCTTTCAAAAAAGAATTTAGGCTATTTAATAAATTTTACGGTTCCACTAATTAGGGACGGCATAAAACGAATGGTGCTTACTTAGCGCTTCTTTGTGCCCTCGCGCCTTAGTGGCAAAAACAAAAAATGACTATCAAACCTTACCTACGCCTTTCAGGCCTCGAGCCCCTTGTGGTTCGCCCCGAAACCAACTTTATTAATGTTGGTGAGCGCACCAATGTGACTGGTTCCAAAAAATTTGCCCGCCTCATACGCGAGGAAAAATACGAAGAAGCCTTGTCGGTAGCCCGCCAACAGGTAGAAAACGGTGCCCAGGTGCTTGACATAAACATGGACGACGCCCTGTTGGATGGAGTTGAGGCCATGACCACCTTTCTGAACCTGTTGCAGGCCGAGCCCGATATTGCCCGCATACCCATTATGATCGACAGCTCCAAGTTTTCTATTATTGAGGCAGGACTAAAGTGCGTACAAGGCAAGTGTATCGTTAACTCCATTAGCATGAAGGAAGGCGAGGAGAAGTTTATTGAACAGGCCTACACCTGTTTAAACTATGGAGCCTCGGTAATCGTAATGGCGTTTGACGAAAAAGGCCAGGCCGATACCAAAGCCCGCAAAGTTGAAATTTGTCACCGCGCCTATAAAATATTGACCGAACAGGTAGGCTTTGATCCGCAGGATATTATTTTCGACCCTAATATTTTTGCCATAGCCACCGGTATAGAAGAGCACAACAATTACGCGGTCGATTTTATTGAAGGCACCCGCGAAATAAAACAACTGATGCCACTGGCAAAAGTAAGTGGTGGGGTAAGCAATGTGTCGTTTTCTTTTAGGGGTAACGAGCATGTTCGCGAAGCTTTTCATGCAGTATTTCTGTTCTACGCAATTAAAGCCGGTATGGATATGGGTATTGTAAACGCCGGCCAGTTGCAGGTGTATAGCGAAATAGCGCCCAGGCTGCGCGAAATGTTGGAAGATGTAATTTTAAACCGTAACAACGATAACAACGAGGCTACCGAAGCCCTTATTATCTACGCCGAAACCATTAAGGCTAAAGGAATGGTGGTGGAAAAAGATGAAAGCTGGCGCAGGGAGCCTGTCCAAAAACGACTAGCCCATTCGCTCATTAACGGTATTACTGATTTTATTGATGCCGATACCGAAGAAGCCCGGCAGGCCTACCCCAAACCGTTGGATGTAATTGAAGGACCGCTTATGGATGGAATGAATATAGTAGGCGACCTGTTTGGCGCCGGTAAAATGTTTTTGCCGCAGGTAGTAAAAAGTGCCAGGGTTATGAAAAAAGCCGTGGCCGTTTTAACCCCCTTCATCGAAGCCGAAAAGGAAGAACGGCGAAAAGCGCATTTATCGGCCGGTACAGTAAACGAGGAAGGCGCTGGCGCCGCTAAAATATTATTAGCCACCGTAAAAGGCGATGTACACGACATTGGTAAAAATATTGTGGGGGTTGTATTGGGTTGCAACGGCTACGATATTATTGACCTTGGCGTAATGGTTAGTGCCGATAAAATACTGGATGCCGCCCAAAAAGAAAAAGTTGATATTATCGGACTAAGTGGGTTGATCACTCCCTCGCTGGATGAAATGGTACATATAGCCAAAGAGATGAAGCGCCGCAATTTTAATGTGCCCCTTTTGATAGGTGGCGCTACTACCAGCCGCATGCATACTGCCGTACGTATTGCCCCTGAGTACGATTTGGGTGTGGTGCATGTGTTGGATGCCAGCCGAAGCGTAACCGTAGCAGGCAACCTGTTGAATAAAGACAATAAGCCAGCCTTTTTGCAAAGCCTGCAAACCGAATATGCCAAACTGAAAAAAGATTTTGGTAATAAGAAAGTGGTAAAACAATACCTGCGCATGACAGAAGCACAGGAAAATAAAACAAAGATCGACTGGAATAATTTTACTGCGGTGGAGCCCACCTTTACTGGTACTAAATCGTATATAAACCACGATTTGGCCGAAATAGCCAAATATATTGACTGGCATCCATTTTTTATAGCATGGGAACTGCATGGCAAATTTCCAGAAATTTTAACCGACGAAATAGTAGGCATTGAGGCTACCAAATTGTACAACGATGCCAACCAATTGCTGCAAACCATTATTAACGAAAAATGGTTGACGGCTAAAGGTGTACTCGGTTTTTGGCCTGCCAACAGCGATGGTAAAGACACCATTACGGTTTGGAACCATCGCCAAAAGCAAAAGGTTGAACTGCAATCTCTTCGTCAGCAAATAAAAAAAGCCCCTGGACAGCCCAATATGTCGCTGGCCGATTTTATTGCACCATCAGACACCGGAAAGGACGATTATTTGGGAGCTTTTGCTGTAACCATCGATGGAATTGAACCTCACCTCAGAAAATTTGAAGCCGAACTGGACGATTATAACAAAATAATGTTGCAAGCGTTAGCCGATAGGTTAGCCGAAGCATTTACCGAACTGCTGCATAAAAAAACAAGGCTGGAGCTGTGGGGTTATGTAAAAGAAGAAAACCTTACCTACGAACAGTTAATTAAAGAGCAATACATGGGTATCAGACCAGCACCGGGCTACCCCGCCTGCCCAGACCATACCGAAAAATACAAGTTGTTTGACCTGCTGGATGTGACCAATACCATAGGTATTACGCTTACCGAAAACCTGGCCATGTACCCTGCATCGTCGGTTTGCGGCTGGTATTTTGCCCACCCTGACAGCAAATATTTTGGAATTGGTAAAATAGAAAAAGACCAGGTAACAGACTATGCCACCCGCAAACATATGGGTATTGAGGACGTAGAGCGTTGGTTGAGGCCGGTGTTGGAGTATGATATCTGATGGTTTTGCGGGAGATAATAATTAAATTTGATTAAACAGATTTTGACACAATGAGGAAGGCAACTTCAGATAAAATATATACTGTGGAGGAATACATCCAACACGAACTATCGTCAGAAGTGCGCGCTGAATTTTTCAACGGTCAATTATTTGAAATGTCAGCAGAAAAGGACTTAAATAATGAATTAGCAGGCTTTTTCTATTCGTATTTTTTGACTGTCCTCAAAGGGCTTGGGTTTTTTGTGTATATAAATGATGTTAAAGTAAAAGCCTTCGGCGAAGAAAAGTATTATTATCCTGATGTATTTATTACCAAAGAACCGAAAACAATTGATAACAGGTACATTAAAAGTGAGCCGGTTTTGATTATTGAAGTGGTATCACCCAGTTCGCAGGTAAACGATTATGTAGATAAATATATCGCTTACACAAAAATTCGCTCGCTTCAGTATTACCTGATAGTAGAACCAGATACGACCCTTATTAATTGTTATTGGAGAGATGAGAATGACACCTGGCAAACCGAAAAATTTACCAGTGCGTCAGATATCGTTACGTTATCTAAATTAAATATTTCGTTCACCTTGCAGCAGGTGTACGAATGAGACCGACGTTTGCGCAACGGTTGCTGGTTTCTACGGTAAAACTATATAACCCATTTTATGGCGTAGAGCCCCGCTATTGCATACTTTTTAGTAAGCATAGTTTTATCTTAATAAGTTCTTTCCTATATTTTCCACTTTGGTTTTTTTTGTTGATTATTTTGCTTCTCAACAACGTTATCGTCTTTATTTTGAGATATAGTTCCCCATTTTAATTTAGCACGGTGGTTACCTCTTTTCTTTAAAGCTTCTCTTACGGTATTGTAATTTGAATTAAGTAAAAAAAGTATATCTCTGAAGTTGTTCTGAAAAAAAGTGGAAATCTCTCCAAATTCAGAACCTTCCAAATAGTCTTTATCCATCATGTAAGAACGTAGGTCACCTATACCAATCCAGTCTGAAGGTGTTTGTGGATCTTGCAGAGTGGAAATGTCCATAAACAATTTACTATTTCTGTCCCCAATAATTCTCAGTTTCAACATTTCAGATGTATAGATATCTACTGCGTCCTCAAATTGACTTTCTACAAACTCAAAGTTTTAACATTAAATTTTTTAAAATCTTGTTCTTTTTCAATCATTTAAGAAGTTTAAGGAATTATCAAATTACATTTAACATCGTTCTTTAGTCAACCTTTTTCTTCATAAAAGTTGATGGCGGTAGTTTTTGTACAGGTTTAGTAGTGTACAACTTCGGATTTACTTTGGTGGGATCGCCGAGGTAGACCCACGAAAGGCCGCTGATATATTTATTAAATACTGCCGACACCTCTTTGGCAGTAATCGGTTTTAATTCGTCGTTTAACAGTATTGCCCTTCGCCAGTTATTATGAAGTACTTCGTTTGATGCTAATGCGCCTGCCTGTGCGGCGTTGGTTTCCTGGTTGTAAAACAAACCAGTAACATAGCTGGTTTTTTGATTTTTTACTTCTTCATCAGTAAAACCATTGGCCTTGGTTTTAGCAATTAATTGATTAACCACCTGTATGTATTTATTGGGATTGGTAGTGGACGATCCGAATATTGAATAAGAGGAAAGCCCATCGCTGAAATAACTGGAGGGGGCGTAGCTTAAACCATTATTGGTTCTAACTTCCAAAAAATGGCGGTCATACATAATATTCATGGCCAACGTAAAAGCATTAAAATCTTTAGTACCTGCCTGCGGCCCTCCTGCAACCCCTTGCACATAATTGGTGGCAAAATCTTTCTTTTTAGCGGTAAAAGTATTGTTGGTAGCTACAAAATTTTGCTTTGCCAATTGGAAAGGTTTTCCCTCGGGCAGTTTGGAAATAATATCTCCGGCCATTTTTTCAATCGTACTTTTTTCAATATCTCCCACTATAACCATAAATATTTTGTTCTTATTTGCTATAGAGGTAAAGTACTTTTTAGCTTCCCGTGCAGTTATCGCATTCACCGTACTTTCCGTTCCCTGGGGTTGCTTAGCATAGTCTTTATTTGCAAAAGCGGTTTGTTGAGCCATTTGGTATATCGCAAAATCAGGATTGGACGATTGAGACCTGATCAAATTCACCTGGTCTTGCTTAATTCGGTCAAATTCCTTTTCATTAAAAAGGGGTTTAGTTAACGCATCGGCGTACAAAGGCCAAATACCGGCCAGGTCACCCTTAATACAGTTAAGGTTAAAACTTGCATAATCCATATTAGAGTATCCATCAATGGATGCGCTTACTTTATCCAGTTTATTTTTAAAACTGTTTTTATCATCATTTTCTGTTCCACATTCCATTAATGCTTTAATAGCCAGGCTTTCAATTCCTTGTTTTTCAACGGTGTAGTTTTGAACGCCTCCTTTTATGATTGTTCTTATTTCAACAATTTCATCATTGGTTGGCTGTACAATCACCTTTACCCCATCAACCATCATTTCATAAGCTTCTTTTTTTTGACACCATGCGCTAACGGATATAATAAACGAAAAAAATAAAAGGCATAACTGCTTTGCGATTTTTGCGTATTTCATAAAAAAGATTTTGAATTAGATGGTTGGTTTAAAAAAGTTGGCCGGCTTATACTCCTTATTCATATCGGCATTAATGATCATACCCGCCACAAAAGGTTTTTCTGTTATGTACTTTTTTATAAAACGATTGATATTAGCCCGGGTTATTTTTTGAAGATTAGTGTCGTAATCGGTAAAATAATCGAGCGATGTACTACACCACCAAAAACTTACCGTGCTGGCAAGCGACGATGGTTTTTCCTTTCCTCTCTTTGCAGTTCTAACCAATACCGCTTTGGCATCTTCCAATTGCTCATCGGTAAAATAGTCATCACTTCCCCACATATTTATTTGCTTTATTAATTCCGAATAGCACTCATTTAGCTTATTTGGGTTTGGAAGTACAGAAACAATGATGGGGCCTACATGCTTTAATGTTTGATAACCTGCATAAGTTGACGTAGACAGGCCCGAATTGACCAGCGCCTGTTTCCACTTTGAAGAATTTAACCCTAATATGGTAGAAAATACATCGGCTGCAATGGTACCAGCAGAGTCGTTGCGATAGTCGGGGCCCTGCCACCACATATTAATATTTGGCGTGGCGGCTATAGAAGATTCTTTTACAAAATACTGGGTACTTTCCAGCGGCTTAAATTCTGGTATCGGGTATTTTTCAAAAATATTTATACCCGAAGCTTTCCAGTTTCCGAAAACCTGGTTGGCCCTGGCAAAAGCGTCTTCATGCTTTACGTCTCCCACAATCATAAGCAGCGTATTATCAGGGTAATAATACCTGTCTTTTATCACCATCATTTTTTCGGGGGTAGCGGTATTGATAACATCATGATTGCCGATGGGGTTTTTTCGGGTTAGTAGATCTCCCCACAATCGCTTCTGCCCTTCGTACCACAATTGAAAACCGGGGTCACTCTCGGCTCGCTGAAATTCTCCATCCACCACAGGTCTTTCCTTCTCCATATCTTCTTTTCGGTAAATGGGAAAACGCATAGCGGCGTTCATAAAGTTGAGGCCCGCCTGCATACTGTCTTTATGAACGGTAAAATAATAGTTCACCCTTTCTTCACCGGTAGTTCCATTCCAGATGGCGCCTAATTCCTGTGTTCTTTTCAAAAACTTTTCCTGTGTAGGGTAGTCTTTATTGGCCTTAAAAAACATATGTTCAAATAAATGAGAGAGCCCGCTGTATTCGGGACCTTCGGTATAAGCGCCATTTTTTACTGCTATTTCAACGGTAACCAACGGTACTTTGGCATTTTCTATCACCACTATTTCTAAACCATTATCCAGCTTTTTCCAATAATAATTTTCAGGAAGTCGCGGTTGCGAAATGGCAATTGAAAACACCGGCAACATAAATAATAACGAAATCCACTTCATAACATAAATATTTGTTTAAGGAAAATGGGTGCGAATGGTTAAGGTAAAGACTAATAGCCGGTTATGCAAACAGACAAGGTATTAGTTTGCGAATGTTGGTTGTGTAGTCGATTGAAAAAATGTTGTTTTTCTATAGCCGGAAGGAAATTTCAGGGTAAAAAACCTACTTTTTTGCTCCGGTCAAAGTAATAAACGGAGCTATCGTTTGCCCCTTGGTTCCCGCCAGGGAAATAAGGGTGTTGGCTGCTTTTAGGAAAATCGATTTTTTGCCACCCTGCCATTGGTTATAAAAACCATTAGTAAAATAAAGGCTGAAACCTGCTTTCTTATAAATATTGTCATACTCCTCAGCTGTCAGTAATCTTTCTGTCCAGCTACCGGTAATAGGGTCGCAGGTGTTAGTAGCATGTATGGGGGCAAAGGGGACACTGCCATGCTCAATAAACCTTTCTATTGATAGTAAAATGTCCTGCTTATTCATTCCCCGGGTGGCGGCGGCGAGTGTTTCAAGTGCGTCCGAGGAAAGTTTTGGGTGATGATGATGAATAATCCGCTTTCGTATGTCAAAAAAAGCCATCCCCGCAAATTCATTACCCTGCAAAGCATGGGCAGCATTACTTCCAATATGCTCATCGTGGTGTTGCAGCCGCATCAATTGCCGGTTTTTAAACCAGTTAGCCGTTACCGAAGCGGTGGTAAAAACACTCACTATAGCAGGGTCTATCTCTTTTATTGTTTCAAAAAAATGATCCAGGTTGTAGATGTGTTCAATAACATCGGTGCCGACTATTGCATTTGGCTTGTTCTCCATGTAAAAATGATGTTTCACCGTTTCAATATCACCTTCAATAAAACCCTGTATATCTATTTGTAACTGTTGGGCAACCTGCCGGGCAGCGTTCATAAAGGGTTGACTAACATCGGCCATGTAAACGTTTTTTATGCCACAGAACCTGGCAAACATACCCAGCAGCCCGTTGCCGGCACCAAAATCTACCAAACGTATTTCCTCTTTCACCAACAAGGATGTTTCCATTAAACGCTCCAACACCTGTGCATAAATGTGTAAATAATAGGGTTGGTTTTGGAGCAGCAATTGTAGGTATACTTTTGGATACTGCGCTATAGAAAGGGCTGGAATTTGTATTTGTTTCAGTTGTTGGCTAAATGGCTGTATGTATTGGCTAAAATGTGACATGCAATAATTGGCTTACTTTTTTTCAAACAAGGCCCAAAAGGGTTTTGGCCGCTTTTTAATGGTATAATTGTCGGTAATGTATTTGGCCACATGTTCCATTGCTTCATCCATGTCGTCGGTCAGCAATACCAGTTTAAGGTCGTTTTCCGAAATGGTAGCTTCTTTCGCTAAAAAGGTCATGTAGTCCATTAATGGTTCATAATAAGCCACGCCAAAAAGCACCATCGGAAACTGGGTAACCGTTTTAGTTTGTATTAGTGTAAGGGTTTCAAAAAACTCGTCCATAGTGCCAAATCCCCCCGGCATAATTATAAAGGCATAGCTATATTTTATTAGCATGGTTTTCCGCACAAAAAAGTGTTTAAACGTAAACCACTTGTGCATATACGGGTTGTGTTTTTGCTCAAACGGAAGCTGAATATTACAGCCCACCGAATATCCGCCGCTTTCAAAAGCACCCCGGTTGGCAGCTTCCATTATGCCTGGCCCACCGCCGGTTAAGGTTGTAAAACCCATGTCGGCTATTCGTTTTCCAAATTCGCGGGCAGCCTGGTAGTACTGGTGATCTTCTTTAAACCTGGCCGAGCCAAATACAGTTATACAAGGCCCTATAAAATGCAACTCCCGTACAGCCCTTATTATTTGAAAAAATACACTAAAGGCAAAACTTAACTCACGGCTGCGGCTTTTGGGCCCTTCCAGGTATTCATCCAACCTATTGTTTATTACCCTGTTATTTATTGGCATTGCCTCGGTATGGTTGGTTTCGTTAGTAAATAATGTTCTGCTAAATTGCAATAATTTAAATCAACTTCATGCGCATCATTTCTTACAACGTTAATGGTATACGGGCGGCTATAAAAAGAGGTTTATTAGATTGGTTACAAACCGACCCCGCCGATGTAATTTGTCTGCAGGAGGTAAAGGCCCATTTGGCAGATATTGATGTGGCCGCTTTTGAAGCCCTGGGCTACCACACCAGTTGGTTTTGTGCCCAAAAAAAGGGGTATAGTGGCGTGGCTATTCTTTCTAAAACAAAACCCGATGCTATTTATGAAGGTTGCCAGCTTGAACAAAGCGACTTTGAAGGTAGGGTGATCAGAGCCGATTTTGGCGACCTGTCAGTATTTAGCGTATACTTTCCTTCGGGCACTACGGGTGGGTTGCGCCAAACCTATAAATACCAGTGGCTGAATGAGTTTTTGGCATACGTGGATGGTTTAAAGGTACTGCGCCCACAACTGGTGATTTGCGGCGACTACAATATTGCCCATAAAGAAATAGACCTTCACGACCCAAAGGGCAACAAAAAAACATCGGGTTTTTTGCCCGAAGAAAGGCAGTGGTTCGATAAGTTTTTTGATCATGGTTATATTGATACCTTTCGCCAGGTTAATAAAGACCCACATCAATATACGTGGTGGAGCGTTATGCGCCCAAGTGTACGCCTCCAAAACAAGGGTTGGCGTATTGATTATATTTCGGTTACCAGCAATTTGGAAAACAATATAAAAGATGCCCGAATTTATCCTGATGCAAAGCATAGTGACCATTGCCCGGTGTATCTTGAACTGGTATTAAATTAAGCGTAAGTTGTTAGTGTTAAATAATAAGTAAACCTCGGCGCGTTAAGCAATCGATCACAACCGGCTATTGACCTTTAACCTAAAATGCGGCACTGTACAAAAAACCTGATACTAGCATATCTACAATAAAAACAGTTCCTTTCATCAATTAAAAAAAAGCTTTATGCTTGAACTAAATTTTGATCCCTTCCCAGTTATTGAAACCCAACGCCTGGTTTTGCGCCAAATAGAAATGGACGACGCGGCGGCATTTTTTGAGCTGCGTACCAACAAGATCGCCATGGAGTTTATTGATATGCCGCGGCCAGGTTCGGTAGAGGAAATACAAAAAATGATCTCATTGATTGTTCAGGGAATAGAACGTAATACCGCGATTGCATGGGTAATTGCTTTTAAACACCAGCCGAAAGTTATTGGTACCATGTCGTACCACCGCATTATGCGTCCTCACTACCGTGGCGAAATAGGGTACATGATACACCCCGACCTTTGGCGAAAAGGACTGGCTACCGAAGCAATTAAAGCAACGGTTGACTATGGATTTAATACCATTGGTTTCCATACTGTGGAAGCCAATGTAAACCCGGGAAATGTTGCCTCAAAAATGTTATTGGAAAAGCTGGGTTTTGAAAAAGAGGCTCATTTTAAGGAGAATCATTTTCATAATGGTAAATTTTTCGATAGCGAGATCTATTCGATCATAAATAAAAACGACCAATTTTCTTTGGTATGACATAGATGAAAATAATTTAAATGAATGATAATAGATTGATACTGAAAGTACACCCTGGGTTCAACCCGGGGTTTTTTATGTTTACAACTGTTCAGTTTTTGAGAACTGTTCCAAAACGGGAAGGTATTGACCCAAAAAGGTAAATGAATGACCCTATAAAGGTTACCTGGAAAGTTAATACAATTAACTTTTTTAAGCCGCGTTTAATATATAACCACCATCCATCCAATGGCGGCCAATATCCAAATATCCTTTTAAGAACCATCCAATTTCCTACAAATGAAAAGCCTTTCAATGGCTACATGCGTTGCATTATTACTTTGCAACGCATGTACCAAAGTTAAACCCGGTGGGCCTCATCAGGAAAAGTCCAAAAGCCGTTTAAACCACCAACCGCACGTTTGCCGAAAACATTGGCAGCCCTTTAAAAGCAAATAACGTGTTGTTGCTCAAGCCCCTTAATCCCAACTTAAAACCGTTGATAACCTTTGAACCAAACAGCAACAGTTGTTATGTAGCATTAATAATTGACAATGGTTTATAAAACGGCGCTATACGGGTAAATTCTTTTTGTTTTATAGCAGTAGCCCTACAGAGCCACGTCGCTAAAACAATAACAGTTACTATGCATAATAGAGCACTACTTCAAAACACACTGGACCCCGTTAAATAACACGCACCCGGCACCAATAAAACATAGTAGCCGAGGGTACATTAATGTCGGTTTTGTACAATGCAGACAGGGACGAAAACACCAACTTAACAAATTGGTGTTTGTAAAAATACTGCTGGTAGTTACGATTTATAAATTTTGGAGGTTGAAATGGTTATACAGGGTAATTGTTTGTTGCATTGCATAATATGGTAAAAGCAGGCATTGTGGTAAAGGCCGCTTATTTTAGCAGTTTTAACGGCAAAAAGGAGTAGGGTAAATAAAATTGATTAAAAGGTAACGGTATAATTGTTTACACACAATCAGCCTTGTATTTAGGTTTAAACAAACCATACCCCACAATCCCGTTTGCATAAATAACAAGCAGTGAGCATAGCCATACAAAGTAAGTTGCCCGATGTTGGCACCACTATATTTACCGTAATGAGCCAATTGGCCATACAACATAATGCTATTAATCTGGGCCAGGGTTTTCCTGACTATAGCATGAGCCCCCAACTGGTTGAGTTGGTTTGTAAGGCTATGAACGATGGCCATAACCAGTACACGCACATGGCAGGTTTGCCTTTGCTGCGCGAAAAACTGGCCGAAAAGATCTTTAATTTATATGGAACGCAGTTTAGCGGCGATGAAAATATTACGGTAACGCCCGGCGGTACGTACGCTATTTACACGGCCCTTACCAGTATTTTACAAAAAGGCGATGAAGTAATCGTATTTGAACCGGCGTACGACAGTTATATACCTAACATAGAGGTGAATGGGGCTGTACCGGTAATTGTTCAATTGCAATATCCGGGCTTTAGCATTCCGTGGGGCGAAGTTAAAAGTAAGATTACGGCCCGCACAAAGGCCATTATTATAAACTCGCCGCACAACCCAACAGGTAGCGTTATAAACCAACACGATGTTGAGCAGTTACGCAGCGTTGTTGAAGGCACAGATATTTTTATTATTAGCGACGAAGTGTACGAGCATTTGGTGTTTGACAACCTGCCACACCAAAGCATGCTAAGGTTTGCTGATTTACTGCAACGGAGTTTTGTATGTTTTTCGTTTGGCAAAACATACAACTGCACGGGGTGGAAGTTAGGATACTGTGTAGCACCGGCAAGCGCAACAAAGGAGTTTAGAAAAGTACACCAGTTTAATTGTTTTAGCTGTTTTACGCCGGCACAGGTAGCCATTGCCGAATACCTTAAAAACAGCCAGGCCTATTTGCAAATGAATGCGTTTATGCAGCAAAAAAGAGATTTTTTTGCCACCTTAATGCAACAAACTGCCTTTGAGCCGATACAAAGTAATGGAAGTTATTTTCAGTGTTACAGTTACAAAAACATAAGTAACCTAAGCGATACCGATTTTGCTATGCAGCTAATAAAACACTACGGTGTGGTAACTATACCCGTGAGTGCCTTTTATAAAAATGGAAAAGATGATAAACTGGTAAGGTTTTGCTTTGCCAAAAAACAGGAAACATTACAAAAAGCAGCAAATAAACTTACTGGAATTGGATACCAGGATAGGTTGATTAATGGTTAGGGATAGCCATAAGGATGATGGATAAGAAAACCAGCAGCATTTATTTATTGCTGGTTTTTCTTTTTTGGCAATTGTAGTAGTTGCTTCCGGAGGTAAAATGTATGCCTGAACGGATGACGTTTTATATACAAATATTTTACAGTAACTAAAAATGCAAACCAAAGCCTGCTGTTGGTATGCTCAATACCAGCACTACCATGCAACCCCTAAAGCAAATAAAATGGTTTTAAAAGGTTAGGGTTAATGCAGCGATCAGGTAGGGAGGAGGTGCGTACCAGCTAATTATTGAATTGTAAAATGACATTGGTGAATTTTCGTATTCAATTAAACATCAAATAAATGTAATATAATTTACTAACGATTATCCGCAATCTGGTGCTAATATTTTGAAACCGGGCTTTGTAGCTTTTTTCAGTAGTCGTTGCAGCCTGCCTCTATGACCATGCAGGTCGCACACCTGCCATTGGTAATTTTATTCAGCCTTTTTTATTACGATTTTATATGTAGCATGGAGCTTCTCAAATAGCACGTAATCATTAATTTACTGAACTATCATTTTACTATAAACGCATTGGTCAGGGTTAATTGATCCATTGTTAAATCGGTAGCCGCCTGTTGTTTATTTTGATAGCTTTTAAAAAAGTTGAGCTTACAACAATTACTTAACTGCTTTTTTATACAAACAGCTATTTATTTAACCTCTGGCCCGGCTGGTGCCAGTTGCACGGGCAACAATCTCTACGACTGTAAAGATGAACACCATTGCCAATATTACACAAATTCAATTTTTAGACAGCTTCCCAAATTTTAGCTGCATATTTTAAAATGTCGATCAGGCCAAACGCCCTGATGACAATTTGATCGTCAAGCCTTTTCTGGCGCGGCCAACCTTCGGTAAATTCTTTTCAATATATTAAACCCCCTACTTTTAGTGCAAAAATTGGCCGCCATATTTAGTAGGCCTAATGACCGCCCGGTATTTAAAAAGGCCGCATGTTTGTAAATATTAATGTCCTCTGCCCTTTGCTGAATAATAAATAAAACCTACAGGAGTGCCACCTCTATGGTCATAGAGGCAGGCTGCAACGGAAGCTTCATTAAAGCAAAACTGTGTGGCTAATAAAAGTTTTCAAAATAACCGATAGTCATTGAAAGTCTGTATTGGGCTTTCTAAAATCAGTTAAAAATTTATTGTTTTAACCTCCCGCCCGGCTCAAACCAATCAGGCGGACAGTTGGACCTGCAAAAATTTCAACGGCCGGAGAAATGAAAAACCAACGTTGGTAATATAAAAAGTCAGTTCAAACAGATTCTGACATTAAAGCACCGATTTACCAGCGCTTTTACCTGTAATATTTCTTCCACTCATCAGCCCAAACTTCCATTCATTTATTTTTTAAGCGCTTAGTTTTTTGAAGCAATAACGTGTAATGCAGCCCGGTATTGGGTTTCGGGCTAAACTCATTATTGGCTGTTGCCCACTACTAAAATAAATTTGGTACTTTGTATTGCATAGTATTAAATAATTCTCCATCTTTGTTTGGTAGAACGGAAAAATGATGTACAGAGCAAGCAAAAGAGACACCGAAGTAAAAAGAACAGCGATGCTTTTTTATGCTATTATCAACATTATTTAAAACACGATTATTTAAAAACTCCTACAATGAATATAGATAACACGCAAAGCCAGATGAGGAAAGGGGTGCTGGAATTTTGCATTTTATCCATCATTCGCCAGGGCGAAGTTTACCCCAGCGATATTGTGGAAAAAATGAAAACGGCCAACCTTAATATTTTGGAAGGCACCCTTTACCCATTGTTAACCAGGCTTAAAAATGCCGAATTTTTAACGTACCGGTGGGTAGAGAGCAATAGCGGACCCCCACGCAAATATTTTAGTATGACCGGTAAGGGGCTTGCCTTTTACGAGGAGCTGGAAGCTACATGGAACGAATTGGCCAATGCGGTCAATACCCTTACAGCACCAATACAAGCGGCAGATACTTTAACCAACGTTAACCAATAAAGCTTACAAAAATGAAAAAGGTAATTAATATAAACTTTCAGGGCAGAATATTACCGATAGAGGAGTCGGCCTACGACATGCTGAAGCAGTATGTAGACAGTTTGCGGAGGTTTTTTGCCAACGAAGAAGGAAGAGACGAAATAATAAACGATATAGAAGGCAGGATAGCCGAGCTTTTTGACGAAAGCCTTAAAAAAGGTAAAACCTGCATAACCGACGACGAAGTAAACACGGTAATAGCCAGCATGGGCCGCCCCGAAGACTTTGATGCAGACGAAAATATTGTAAAAGCGCAACTGGAAGGTGAGGCGGGCGGTGGAAGCCGGGATCGCATTTACGAAAGAAATACCGGCGGCGCAAAAACACTTTATCGCGACGAAAACAACAAATTTCTTGGGGGCGTTTGTAGTGGTATTGGCGCCTATACCGGCATAGATCCAGTAATTATCAGGGTTTTATTTGTACTGTTTTTTGGCGTCACATTTTTGGCATACCTCATTTTGTGGGTTGCGGTTCCCAGTACATCCTCTGTTGTTATTGGTTCGCAGCGTAAACGCTTGTTTCGCGATGCCGATTCAAAAATTTTGGGGGGTGTGTGTAGTGGATTAGCCCAGTATTTTTCGGTACAAATTTGGGTACCGAGGTTGTTGTTCCTGATACCTTTTTTTTCGCTGGTATTTAGATGGGGCAACTGGGGTGTTGGGGACTTTCCGCACCTCCTTAGTTTCTCCTTCAGCCCTGGGTCTATAGTTATTTACATTATATTTTGGCTGGTGATACCTGAGGCAAAAAGCACCGCCGATAAGCTGGAAATGAAAGGTGAGAAAGTAGACCTCAATAACATAAAATCAACCATACAAGGCGACCTCGAGGGATTTAAGGATAGAGCCCAAACTTTTGGCAATGAATTAAAAGAAAGAGCGCAGGTGGTTGGTCAAAACATTAGTGATGCTGGTAAAAGGGCAGGCGGCGAGTCAGCAGGGGCTGCTAAAAGAACAGGCAACGGACTGGTAAACGTGTTGGGCGTTCTGTTAAAAATATTCGTGTATTTTATAGTAGGCTCTATAATTTTTGCGATAGTAGTAGCCTTATTTACCGGTGGCGTAATACTAACCGGCCTGTTGCCAGCCTATTCGTTTGTACTTGACGACGGGTTGCAAAAAATACTTGCCTGGGGCACATTAATCTTCTTTATTTGGGTGCCGGTGATAGCCATCGTTACCTGGATCATTCGCCGTATTGCCGGTAAAAAAAGCAGCAGCAGTATTATAAGCCTTACTTTTTTTGCCTTTTGGATAGTAGGCATTATTTGTTTTGTAAACCTGTTGGTTGCATTGGGCAGTAGTTTTAGGTACCGCAACACGCCCACCGAACAAGTGGCCAATTTATCAAACCCCGGTATTAATAAGTTAGAAGTAAAATCGAATAATTTCAATAGATACTACTACAACGATTGGTTCAATTTTGAGCCGTTCAGCACTTTTGATGATGATAGCGTGTATGTGAAAAACGTACGGATACGCATTACCAAATCTACTACCGACAGCTTCCAGGTAAATATGGTGCGCATGAGCAACGGCAACAGCCGCGCCGATGCCAACCAACGTGCCAGCTTAATTAAATACGCCGTTTTACAGCGCGATAGTACTTTGTATTTAGATAAGGGCATTGCCATTACCAGCCAGGACAAGTTCAGAAACCAGCAGGTAATAGTAACCATTGCCGTACCTGTTGGCAAACGCATAAAAGTGGGCGATAACATCGGCCTGTTTGACAATGTGCACATCGATATGGGCCGCGGTAATAACTACTGGGATTGGGAAAATAGCCTTGACAACGAAGCCTTTGAGTGGCGCAGAAACGTAGAGTATGTAATGACCACCACCGGCCTTGAAAGGGTACTTAAACAATTAGATGTTGATGAAGACAACAGTGACAGGGATATTTTGGAAGAGTTAAAAAGAAATAAAGAGGATCTAAAGCAGGAAATAGAGCGCCAGCAGCGCGAGCTGGATGAAAAGAAAAGGGAGTTAGAAAAAACAGGCGATACCACTTATAAATTTCGCCAAACCACGTACAGGTACAAGGAGACCGCCGAAAAGACCGTTGCCCCTGTAAAAACAAAACGCGCAACCAAAAGCGTTCCACAAAACAGCTTGTTTATTAATACCATGTCCATGCCGCTATCAAGGTTCGCCTTTTAATATAGGTTGAAGTTGGGATCGGGGATCTGCAGCAACTTTTGCGCAGGTCCCCACCCTACTTGTTCGGTTAAAAACCTGTTTCGTCGGCACTTGGCCCATACGTACGGGGCACTGGTAAACCCAATAACCTGAAATAGATGCCCAACTGGGCGCGGTGGTGTATCATTTGCCCAAGTGCATGCCGCACCATCTCATACTTTGTTAGTTTCATAAAAACCATGTCGCCACTTCGTAGTGTCCATAACGGCTCAAGGTCAGCAGCGCTGCAGGTTGCCAATGCGGCCTTACTATTTTCCCTCGATTTATCAAACACACTCAATAGTTCCTCAGCGTTGCTAACAGGCGTTGGCTTGTAGGCATTTTGCGCAAAATCCATTTCACTGGTATTAAGCGTCATGGCAATCCAGCCAGGTATTTCGGCTAAATGCGTGCACAATTGCAACAGCGACATACTCTTTTCATGCGGCTTCCACCCAAACTGGCCCTGGGGCACCTGTTTCAGAATATTTCGGGTAATCGCCATTTCCTGTTCAAACTCCTTAACCAGCAAGGGTAATATGTCCATAATGTATATTTTGCTAACTAAAATAATAAAACATTGACAACCTGTACCTGTCTTTGCTCTTTTATCTGAAAAATGCTTTGGCGGTTGCTCTTTGTATGTCGGTGAGTAAGGAGGGAAATGACGCCCCGGACTTCCTTACTGGTATTTGTACAACTGCTGCTGAAAATACAAAGAAGCCATTAATCAGTAAAAGAGCCAGCGGCTTTTATACTATCTTTTGTTGGTAAGTTGCCGGGGTGTCGTGGTTGACAAATAAAGGCCATACGAGAGCACCCTTACAGGACAAAAAAGGTAACGGTGGAAAATGCATCTGCAGCTAATAATAACATCACAACTACCACTACAACTACCTATTTAGGAGGTTTTATTTACGATAGTAAAACCGACAATAATCCAGCAACAGTGGATTATAATGACCGCCTGCTATTTATTGGTTACGAGGAAGGCTCAGATGCTACGATACGAGTATTTTAAGCAGGTTTAGCAGCTGCTCAAAGCTATTAAAGTAGATTAGTAACAAGTGGAGCAAAGCCTCTTTTAGGGTAGAATTATAAAGGTATTATGATGGAATTGCCTGATGGCGTTACTGTTAGTTTTAGAACAATGATGACATGTAGCCCAGGTACAGCATCGGCTATAGACGTAAATATTCCAAGCTTATTTCAAGGCAAAATAAAATTCACCTTATAATGGTGATTAATGATTTGAAACATATTCTTAGTCATTCAATGGCTTTTATTAAGGATGGTTATACAGAGCTTTGGGTAATTGTAAATAAAATATATGAAAAAAACACTCAAATGAGTTTTAAAGAACTTACTAAGGCAACAAAAACGGGTATAAAAGAACTCGTTGAAAATTATAACGTACTGTTGTTAGATGAAGAAACCCAAAAGCCAATTAGTTTTACGAGTGATGGGATTTTGGATAAAGTTGAAAAACGTTTAAAATTTTTAAATAGGATACCTGATATTGGAGGCGGTATTTGGTTTACACTCTAAAAGGATAAGATAGAAAGAGCCATTGGTTTGTAAATGAGCCGATGGCTTTTGTTATTGTGTAATAAGCGAAGTAAGATTATTCTTCAGCTTCTTTTTGGCAAACAAACCTTCAATTTTACCCTGCTGTGCGTGTGTCACTAATTAGAAGAAGACTTCATTTATTCCGGTATCCACTTCAGGAGTTCTTCTAGTTCCTTGTCGGGAATATTTTCGAGTTCAGATTTATCAAAAATAGTGAGCAGGTAAACGGTGGTTTGGAAAACGTGTACATAAGTGATAACCCTTGCCCCGCCAGATTTGCCTTTGCTTTTACCCGCAACAGCAAGGCGTATCTTAAAACAATTGTTGCCAAGAGCTGTTCCCTGATCGGGCTGTTGCTTAAGGCTTTGTATTAATTATAGGTATTCGTGCTTTAGTGAAGCATATTTATTAGCCCGCCTCTTTAATTCTCTATTAAATTTTGGAATGGACTTTATTTTATAGCTCACGTATTCATTAATTAAGTTACCATATCCTTTTACAATTTGCTAATATCCGTCGTTAAGTTTTCGTAATGCCGGGTATTTTATGAATCTAAAAAGCGGGTTGTTTTTTCAATGCTGAATAAAAGATGGCTACTACCTAATACATACCGCATCCACCGCGACGTACACACTTTATATGCACCCCCGCTTGAAAGGCTGGAAAGGCACTAAAAGTGCCCGATTAACGAGATTACCCCCGCCTGCCCGCACGGTTGACCTGGTCTGTCGGGAATAATTAAATCGGGCGGACGAGTTGTATACAACAGATATGGTGCTAAACTTTTAGCCAAATATTTCCCGCAAAAGGCGGGATCAGGTATGCGAAAGGAACTTAATCCGCCTCTGTGGAAAACCAGCCGGCGAAATGTTCTGGTCCGTCGGTTTCCGCCCTGCTGACGGCTCCTTCAACCATTTATGCGCCAGCCAGCAAACCCCGGCATTTAGATAGTAAACATCTAAACCAACTGAAGTTTTTATATAGTGGCAAATAGCAACCCGAACCAACCCTCTGTTGGTTACGCCCTGCTGGGGTCTCCTTAAAAGTTTATGCGCCAGCCAGCAAACCCTGGCATTGAGATAGTAAACATCTAAACCAACTAAAGTTTTTATATAGTGGCAAATGGCAACCCGAACTAACCCTCTGCTGGTGTAAGCGTTTTGACAGGACATTTAAATATAACATGGTAGCAGGCCTGTGTGTGGTAAAATCAGGGTTAAGCAAAATAGTTTGGTGTTAAAATTATATGTACAAACGATGGTAAAGAATACCAACCAAAGCCAAAAGTAATTGAAGATAGTTTTTCGCCGTGCTGGCGTCTCCTTCATAGTTTTTGCATGCCAACCAAAGCACCCGCCCTTCCACACAAAAACACCAACTCAAAAACAAACGGTTAACCCGCACATCCCAAACAACACTTATATCCTGCTCAACTCTCCTTATAAAACTTCTGCTTGTAGCCCGCTACAGCCTGTATGCAAAACAATAAAATGAAGACCGAATTTTGTAGATGAGCACATGTCAACCCCACCCCCTCAGCAATTACCCCGCACATTGTTATATTACTTTTACCTTCTATAACGCCACGGGTGCCTCACAACGCTGATTTTCATAACGCTAAATGATATAAATTCGCTCAAATACCAATTGGTTAAAGCCAACGCTTTGCCTTGCCAGTGGATAAAAAATTTTTACTAAAATTAATTGTATGAAAATTTTTGTTGCCGGTTTACCCTACGATCTTGATGATGCTGAATTGGAAGAAATATTTGAAAAATTTGGCACAATCACCTCGGCTAAAGTGGCCATGGATAAAGAAACCGGTAAAAGTAAAGGTTTTGCTTTTGTTGATATGCCCAACCGCGACGAAGCGTTGGAGGCCATTGACGGACTAAACGATATTTCGCTGGGTAAAAAGCCGTTGGTTGTTAAAGAAGCTGAAGAAAGAGGACGTCCCAGCGGTGGTGGCGGAGGCTTTAACAGGCGATAAGCTCTGTGAAACATGCCCATTTAATGTTATTTATAAGTTATCATTGTAGGCTAAACTGGCGGCTTGCACAACAGCACATATACCAGTGCTACCAACAAATCCCATATTAGCAACCCCAACGTGTACATTATTTTAGTGAAGGGGTGTATCCGCCTCTATGTATGAATTTCTACCAAAGCCAATACTCCAAAAACAACAGTATTGATCAAACCCAGCCCCAAAACCACCCCGGCAAATGGGTAATGTATTATTTGTAAAATAGCAAATGTAACCATGCCTGTTGTGCCTATAAAATAATTGGCAGGTACAAATTTTCGTTACAAGTGGTTTATAAGGTGTGCAGTTTTGGGTTAAGCTAAAACGTACAACAATTGTAGCGGTTACCTTACTTCACATCAAAATCAATTACCACCCGTGGGCTTGTTGGGTGGCTTTGGCAGGTTAAAATAAAGCCCTGCTCAATTTCGTCGGGCTCCAGGCCGTAATTCACTTCCATTGTCACTTCCCCTTCTACCAATTTGGCGCGGCAGGTACAACAAACCCCGCTTTTGCAGCTGTAAGGCAGGTCGGCACCGTGTTCCATAGCAGCGTCTAAAATATTAATGCTATCGCGGCCAAGGTCAAAACTAAAAGCTGTACCATCCAACTTAACCGTAATGAGGCTTTTTTCTTCGGTATCGGCCATAGTGGTTTTTGATATAAAAGCGCGGTCTGCTTTTACCGCTGCGGTAAACAATTCAATATGTATCTTCTCACTTTCTACCCCGTGTTGCTGCAGTTGTGCTTTTACCGTCAGGGTCATTTCCTCTGGGCCACAAATAAAAAATTCGTCGGTGGTGGGCAGGTCAATTATTTTACCAAATAGCTGCGTGCATTTGGCAGCATCCATACGGCCAATGTTTAGCGGTGCATCCATTTTTTCGCGGCTCAACAGGTGCACAATGCTTAGCCGGTCAACAAACTTGTTTTTAAGTGCATCCAGTTCATCTTTAAAAATGATGCTTTTGCGCCAACGGTTACTGTATACCAGTAAAAACCTGCTTAGGGGCTCGGTTAACAGGGTAGTTTTTATAATAGAAAGTATGGGGGTAATTCCGCTACCGGCGGCAATGGCCACATAGCCTTTTTTATGCGCAGGGTCAAGAGGCACAAAAAAACGCCCCATGGGTGGCATAACCTGTAATTGGTCGCCGGCTTTTAAGTGGGCATTGGCATAGCCCGAAAAAAGGCCGCCAGCTACTTGTTTTACTGCCACGCGCAATACCGTGTCAAGCGGGCTGCTGCATATACTGTACGATCGGCGCAGCTCTTCGCCATTTATGGTTGCTTTAAGTGTCAGGTATTGGCCCTGCGTGTAGGCAAAAATATCAGTGAGTTTGTTGGGCACAGTAAAGGCAATGGATACGCAGTCGCTGGTTTCTTGTTTTACTTCTTTAATAGTTAACGGGTAAAAATGGGTCACAGTGTCGGTTAATTTTCGCTTTGCTTCAGCAGTAAAATCTATTAAATAAAATAAAAGGGAAATGGTTCGTAAAAAGTTATTTTCTTAATCCATCAATAAAAATGGACACCATATTATCTTCCAAATCCTTTGCGCTTACTTTATGTACTATGCGGTGCCATTGGTCAACCGCACTTATGGAGTTTAAAATAATCATTACGGCAGTGTTGGCATCCAGCTTTTTAATTTCGCCTCTTAAAATGCCTTTTTCAACAATATTGGTAAATCGCCTGCGGTACAACCGGCGCATTTCGCGGTACCTGGTAAGTTCGGGTTCTTCCATATTGCGCCATTCCCGGTCGCTAACATACACATACTCATAATCGTTTACCATTTCGTGTACGTGAAACCGTAGCAGCAACTCAACCTTTTCAAGCATGTTACTGTCGCTGGCTTCCACTTCGCTTATTTTTCGGGTAAAATTATTGGCTACTTTAAAGCAAATGCTGATCAATAAATCGTTTTTGCCGTCAATATGGTTATAAAGGCTGGCGGCTTCAATACCAACGCTGGCGGCCAGTTCGCGCATGCTGGTAGCCCTAAATCCTTTTTCGCGAAACAAGGCTGCCGCCACTTTTTGAATGATTTCTTTTTTAGAGCCTGGCTCGCTGGTTTTAATTTTTGCCATTTAGTGTTTCCTTAAGCTGACAAATATATAAAAACTAACACACGTTAGCCCGCACCATCTGTTGTTAACCTAACAACACCTTACCCAATAGCCAAAAAGAAATTAAAACATGCGGAAAGAAAAACCTGCAAAAAGCACTTTAAAATAATCCCGCCCAACTGTAGGCCCGGCCCGGCTGAGGCCATTTGGACAGGCATGCGGACGGGGGTGCAACCTTTATTTATATACATGCAAACTGCAAACCCGTAAGTACACAAACGTGTAACCTTAATGTATTTTTTTGGGCACGGGTATTAGTTCTTTATTCAAAACCGGTTGTGTCACTTTTCGATACATTAATATACCGCATCTTTCTAAGCGTAGGTCCCTACCCTTTAGGGCAGCTTCTTTCAGGTCAGTTTGTCAATACGCTTTTCTCACCTTTTTACTATCGGCCTAAGTTGCAGTTTGGCGCCTAATTGATTGACCACCCTTTTGCAAAAATCCTTTAGTTTCGCTTCCAAACGGCTAAATCCTGATTTCAGGTTGTCAACTACCATTGGCAAATCCGCATTTACACACTTAAATAATAAAATTGTATGTCGTTAATTGTTGTTGGTTCTATGGCCTTTGATGCCATTGAAACGCCTTTTGGCAAATCGGATAAAATAATAGGTGGCGCCGGAACTTACATAGCCTGGAGCGCCTCTAATTTTTCGCAGCCTATTAAGCAAATTTCAGTGGTTGGTGGCGACTTTCCGCAACAGGAACTGGATGCCCTTAGCGCCCGTGGGGTACAAATGGAAGGGGTTCAAATTAAAAAAGATGAAAAAACCTTTTTTTGGAGCGGCCGCTACCACATGGATATGAATACCCGCGACACGCTGGAAACCCAACTAAATGTGCTGGAAAATTTTGAACCCGTGGTACCCGAAAGCTACCAGGATTGCGAATTTTTGATGCTGGGTAATTTGGCCCCCGCCGTACAGTTGAGCGTTATTAATCAATTAACAAAAAGACCAAAGTTGGTAGTGATGGACACTATGAACTTTTGGATGGAAATAGCGCTGGACGATTTGAAAAAGGTGATTGCAGAGGTTGATGTGTTGATGGTGAATGATAGCGAAGCACGGGAGCTGAGCCATGAGTATAGCCTGGTAAAGGCTGCCAAAAAAATAATGGAAATGGGCCCTAAATACCTCATCATTAAAAAAGGTGAACATGGGGCTTTACTGTTTCACGGGCAGCATGTGTTTTTTGCCCCTGCACTACCGTTGGAGGAAGTGTTTGACCCAACCGGTGCCGGCGATACGTTTGCCGGAGGTTTTATTGGACACCTTGCTAAAACCAGGGACATATCGTTCGAAAACATGAAGACTGCTATTATTATGGGTTCGGTAATGGCAAGCTATTGTGTGGAAAAGTTTGGAACACAACGTTTGGTTGAATTAACCAAACACGACATTGATAGTCGCCTGCAGGAGTTTGTGCAGTTGGTAAATTTTGACATTGACCTGGTGTAACAATTTTACAACCAATAAAAAAGGTTCGGCCGTTTTACACCCGAACCTTTTTTATGATTTTTTAAAAAACTGATTACTTTTTTACAATAGTTAACTGCTTTTTTACATTATCCATTTGCGCTACAATAAAGTAAGTGCCGGCGGGTAAATTTTGCAGGCTTTTTGTAAATACGTTGCTTCCTGCAAAAACATTCTTATCAAATCGCATGGTTAATCGTCCTTCTGCATTATAAATATTCACCAATAATTTTCCCTGCTTAACTGACTTAATAACAAGGTTAATGTTGTTGTTAACCGGATTTGGATATGCTTTTTCAAATACAATCCGGTTGTCTGTAAATAACACTGTTGCAACCGGGCTGTACGATATGGAACCGCTTTTGTCAAAGCACTTGAGGCGATAGTATTGATAACCGCCTACAGGTTGCTGATCAGTAAAAATAAGCGAGCCTGCGGCCAATACATCGGCCTGTATTACCAGTTCAATGCTTGTAAAATCGTTACCCGTAAAAGACTTTTCAAGTTCAACCCTTACTAAATTTTTATTGGTTAAAGAAGCGGATAATACAATGGTTTCTCTTTTTTGCATACCCTTGAGTGTAATAAACTCAATAGGTAACGGTGCCAACGATTTTGTAACCCATATTGGCGAGGTCCAAATTTTGTTGCCATCGGCCTGCGTTATTTCCAGGTAATAATAATACCGGGCACCCGCAGCTATTTGGTGAACAAAGGAAAGCGTATTACTATTGTTTTTGGTTATGAGTATCGTGCTTAACGTATTTGAACCGGGCACACCATAATACACGTTTATTGAACTGATTGCATCGCCACCATCGGGATCGGTTATGGATACGTTGATGCCCGGATCGGTATAAGTAGTGAGAACCCTACCCATTGGCGAAGCATCAATTGTAAAACTTACTTGCGTATTCCAATCGTCGGAAGCATAAAAACGCATGGCACGATAAGCCGCCATAATACTATCGCGATTTAGCTGTTGGGATAAAACAACCGTTCTGGATTTTGATGTTCTGCCAAATGTTGTATAATGATTATCGTGGTCAATAGTGGGGCCTAATTTATAACCGGCCGCCAATAATTTTCGCCAGTACGAAAGATAGGAGGTGCCTGGTGCGCCATCGCTATAGTTTGTAGTGGTGGAAAATGCACCTCCACTTCTTATAGCAGAACCTACAATGGCAATATCGGCAGTATCGCTATAAATGGAAGTGGTCATGTTGGCATAATCACTATTACCAGGGTGCGCAAGGGTTGCAAACGAGGTAGGATGTGCTGCAAGCGTTCGCCAAAGGGTGGCGTAATTATATTGTGAATTAAATATTTTATAATTACCGGTTTCCCAACCTATCAGGCTATCAATGCCATATACAATTACATGACCGCCGTTGTTTATAACGCCATATTCCATTCCGTACATGCAAACAAACTGGCCATTTTTATTAGCAGTATCAGCATAAGCAACTCCTTTTGCATAATCCGCTAATTGCAGGCCTGCCTGCCTGTGGTTGTGTTCAGATATACCAAGAAAGTTGAAGTTATAGCTCTGCTTTGCAAAATTATAATCATCTCCGGGTGTTAAGTACAAGGTGCTGGCAGCGTCTTTATTGCCGTCGGAATAGGAGGAATGAGCATGAATGTTTCCGTAGTAGTATTGGTAGGTTTGCGATTTGGCCGCAATGGAGTATAGAAATGCAACTGCAGCAACTACAGGGTAGAATTTTTTAAACATTAGGGGTGTTTTTTAAATCAAAGGTTTAGCCACAAACGATAGCTGTTTGTTACAGCGTACCAGTTGCGGGCCGCAATTTGGCTTAAAAACGTTTAGAAATGAGTTTTATTTTTATAGGTATAGAAATCAATCTTTTTTTATTTCTTTTGAAAAAACTGGTGTCTTCCTAAATTTTACAAAGTATGAACGGGGTACCGTCCACATAAATGGCTTTATCCCTTACCAGCCGTTTGTCATAAACTATGTAAGCCCGTAGCTAAGCAGGCATAAAACCAGAACGGTTATTAAGCAAACTAATGTCAATACGCATTGATAGTATCTGTTTGGAATGAATGGTCTGTTAATAAATTTTATGCCTTTATTTTACGCCTTAAACGTGCAATAGAGCAATAAAAATATATAATTTATATAATGAACGGATAAGGATTTGGTAAGAAGAAGGAAAAATAAAAGCAGGCGCTATAAAAAATTGGCTGTTGTAGTTGTAAAAAGCAGCTGTGAATTTTTTATCACTGCTACCATAGCTACATCTGTAAAAAAAATTGAAACGACTATACGAAGGTTAACATGTTGTAAACTTGAATTGCGCCAGGTAACAACAATAAGGTTTGTTACCACAACAACTTAAAAAGTGCTTTGTGCAGGTAATAATTGTAGCTACCAATTTTATCTTTTTTTAAAAGGTTAATAATAATTAATGCTTTAAGGAAACGGGTGGCGGTACTTTGGCTAGCTTCCAATTAACACTCTATGTATGTTTTTCAAAAGCACGTCAAAAATTTGAAAATTTAATGATTGCCGCTATTTGGTACACTCAATGCTGAATATAAAATCATAATAAAAAGGCTTAATAAAATTACCGACAGTAAAATAGTACGATCTCTTTGGTCATAGAGGCAGGCTGCAACCACTAATAAAAACTGCTATAAAGCCCGGTTTCAAAATATAAGCACCCGGTTGCGGGTAGTAATTGTATTTTCAAAATTTCACTACAAACATGCAACTTTTCCCTTCTTTTAAATCAGGGGTGGTTAAACGCCGCTTTATATTTATTTGCATCCCAAATGTTTCCGCTGGCGGTATTGCCCTTTATAAACCTTTGCGCTTCTGCAATTTTATCAGGGCAAAACGGTCAGCTAACCTTAAAATTTATGGAAAAATTTTATAGGTCCTCCTGTTTAGTTTAGTTGCAGATTTAAGGGGACCAGATGATTTATATAAAAGGAATTGTTAGTTTATTCCTATCAATATTTAAAATAGTAAAATACTGGTTCAGGCAAACTGTTCCTGTTTTATGCGTTGCTATCATAATGTCCTATTAAAAAAGTATTTTATGAATCTGTTATTAAATTTAAATTATGAAGCTTTTTTTCTTCCCAACTCTCAACTTTCATCTTTCTAATCGGTCAACCATCAACCAACAACCGTTTTAAACCACCAAGGCACAAAGCCCACCAAAAAACACAAAGGTTGTTTTCGATCACCTATCATCTTTCATCTTTTCCAATCAACCACTAACCAACAACTTTTTTCTTTCTCCCGACAAAAGGCTCCCGACTAACAACTTACTAATCAAAGCCGTCTTGTCAACACCACCGCATTTTTAAAACTTTTCTTCTTTCCATTCAGGTTAAAAATTTCGGTATACACCACATACGTGCCAATAGGTAGCTTGCCCATTTTATCGTTCAACCCATCCCAGCGAAAGGTGCCTATGAAGGCCAGTGTGGCATTTTTAACCAATGTTTTTACCACCCGTCCCGAGGCGTCAAAAATAGTAATGTTGGCTACATAGTTCGGTTCGGTTACCTGGTAGGTAATGGTAGCAAAATCGTCGGTGCCATCGTTGTCGGGCGAAAACACTTTGGGCAGAACGGTCACTTCGCCCTGCACCTGCATGTCTAACCTAAACTGGCTGTTTTGGTACGATGGTGTTCCAAACCCCGCGGTGCTGGCGGCAGAATGCCAGTTGTTAGCATTTTGGGTAGGCTTATTGTAATCAATCCGCTCCAGCGCAATACCTTCTTCGTCATCAATTAACGCAAAGTGCCATTTTGCATCGTATTTCAATTCGTCTATAATGGTTCCATTAATGTTTAATAGCACCACTACCCCTTTATCGTCGGGAAACGATGGTGTGGAAGAAATATTGATAAAATTGTTGGGGCTTTTAACCGTATAGTTTTGTTTTACCAATACATCGCTGGCGCTCAGCACATAATAATCGCCGGGAAAACACAAAAGGTTATCGGTCGACAATTGCTTTAGCGTACCCAGCGCCCCGCTGGTTGACGAGCGATTGGTAAAATAAACATCCTTCAGATCAATAATTTTTTGACTGCGGTTGTATATTTCAACATAGTCAGTAGCGGCCGGCGCAGGGTTAAATAATATTTCGTTAATAACAATGTCGCTGGTATCAACAGGGCTGGCCACCCCAACCTTAGCCGTATTAGCCTGGGCAATTGCGTTGCCACTACAATCGGTAATGCCGGTAGCCGTTACCGTATACACCTTTGCCAGCGCAAGAGGCGTACCCAGCCCGATGGTTACCTGCTGGTATTGCGGGCCAATGGGCAAAGCGGACAAAGCTGTACCTATTTCATCGCTTATTAAATAACTGCTGGCAAGGGCAGCCTTGCTACTGTCAAGCGGCTCGCTAAAAGTTAGCAGTAAAGTGGTTGGGCTAACGGCTGCTGCTTTTAAAAGCGACGGCGCCATAACATCTTTATTATTACCATTTACCGAATTAATGGCCCCCGGCGAGCCACCCCGCACATTGTTACTGGCCCGCCAGTTGCTTATACCGGCGCAGGGGTTTTTGGTATCTATCATTTCAAGGCTCCACCCACCGTTGGCCTTAACGGGGTTTTGGTACCACGTATCGTTGTAACTAACCGAGTGTATGGCAGTATTTTCTTTTGAGTAAAGGGTTAGGGTAGTTCCGGTATTAGGTAGTGATGGAAATGATGTGACCGAAAGTACCCGTCCGTATGGTTGCAGCAAGGCCACTGCCGGGCTGCTGCAAATTATTACCACGCTATCGGGCAGTAACACAAACGATGGCATTGGCCCGCTGTTGGTACTAAGGCTGGTCAGTCGCCAACCTTGCAAGTTTATGGGTAGGTTGGCAGTATTGCGTAACTCAACATATTCAGCATTGGGCAGTGCTACCACTGGCGTTGGCCCCGCCATAATCTCGTTTACTACCACACTATACCGCTGAGGCACAAAAAAACTAAAGGTGCCAGTTCCGTTGCTTTGGGTATTACCTGCCAAATCTTTTACACCATTAACGGTAAGTGCGCTGATAACGCCATTGGCAAAATTGCCCGCAAACCTAAGCGTCACCAGTTGTGCGTTTACCGCGTCTTTCACCGCACTTACCGGGCTGCCCAACCCGTTGTTGGCTACATAGTTAGCCGTTATTTGTGCCGAAGTAGTTTCCACAGCTTCATTAAATAATACATCAACTGTATTTGCCGTGGTAGCGTTTACCGATTGCACAATTGGTGGTGTTACATCGGGGCTATACACCCTGGCCACTACATCGTCAAAAAAGTGACGTTGAAAAAAGGTAGCAGTACTCTGCCTGACAAAAATGCCGAAAAAGGCTGATGAAGTAAAAGTGCCATCAACTATTCTACCTTCTAAAAAATAGCTGTTTCCCGTGGCCGTGACGTCGCGGTAAAGGCTAAACTCGTTAGTGACAGTTCTTATTACTTTAATTTTAAGCGTGTTGTTGCTAGTATTGGTTATGCCATTAACACCGTCAATAATTTTTAATGGTGACCCTGAAGCATCTTTCCGGTAAAGGCTTATCTCATCGTCGGTAGTGCCTATACGCACAAAATAGCCGGTTACGTTGGCTGCAGTAAGGTTGCTTTGCGAGGCGGTCAGGAATACATCTACAAAATTGGCCGACGAAGTATTAAACGTTAGGTTAACATAAAACTCCCACTCGGCTTGTGTAGCCAGGGTGCTGGCCGTGCTTAGGTAAAACCCTGCATTTGCTACTGTATTATTGCTTTGCAACTGGTTAGCAGCATTAATTTGCCAGTCGGCGGTATTGCCCACCCATGCAGGGTTTACTGTAAAATTGCCATCGCCAAAATTATCAACAAACTGTGCGGTTGCTTTTTGGTTGGTTAGCGTTCCGGCAATGATATAAAAAACAACCAGGACATATTTTCTCATGAAGTGGTATTAATAATAGTGCAGGTAGTGGTTACAGAATGGGAAAATACAATTTAACCGCATTGTGCCAGTTTAAAATATCGTTATCAAATTAAAATTTCCCTATTTTCGCCATACATGAAAAATATTAAAACTATTAAACGCATTTCAAAACAATTGCCCTAAGGGGGAAGTTGCCCGCGTTTGTATGTACAGATAACTTAGGCCTTCCTACACGGGAAGGCTTTATTTTTTGGTGTCAAAGCGGTTGGTCGTTGATGGTTGTTCGTTGATGGTTGTTCGTTGACCGGGAAGAAAGATGAAAGATGTTGGATGACGGATGTAGAAAACAACCTTTGTGTTTCTTAGTGGGCTTTGTGCCTTGGTGGTTTGAAACGGTTGTTGGTTGATGGTTGACCGGGAAGAAAGATGAAAGATGTTGGATGACGGATGTAGAAAACAACCTTTTTGTTTCTCAGTGGGCTTTGTGCCTTGGTGGTTTGAAACGGTTGTTGGTTGATGGTTGACCGGGGAGAAAGATGAAAGATGACGGATGATAGAAAACAACCTTTGTGTTTCTTAGTGGGCTTTGTGCCTTGGTGGTTTGAAACTGTTTGGTTAAAAAGATGAAAGATGTTGGATGACGGATGTAGAAAACAACCTTTGTGTTTCTTAGTGGGCTTTGTGCCTTGGTGGTTTGAAACTGTTTGGTTAGAAAGATGACAGATGTTAGATGATGATAGAAAACAACCTTTGTGTTTCTTAGTGGGCTTTGTGCCTTGGTGGTTTGAAACTGTTTGGTTAGAAAGATGACAGATGTTAGATGATGATAGAAAACAACCTTTTGGTTTCTTAGTAGGCTTTGTGCCTTGGTGGTTTAAAACTGTTTGGTTAGAAAGATGACAGATGTTAGATGATGATAGAAAACAACCTTTTGGTTTCTTAGTAGGCTTTGTGCCTTGGTGGTTTTACAAAGCGCTGAATATAGTAATGCCGTATACGAGTGCGACGCCACCGCAGCTTAAAAAAAGATTATTAGCCTGGCTCACAAAAATATATATCGTAAAACAAATAAAACAAACCATACAAAATGAAAGTTGCTGTTGTAGGTGCTACCGGCCTGGTAGGTACCAAAATGTTGCAGGTATTAGCCGAACGGAATTTTCCGGTTACTGAACTGTTGCCCGTGGCCTCGGCCCGGTCGGTAGGTAAAGAGGTTACGTTTAAAGGAGTAAACTACAAAGTGATAGGCATGGATGATGCCATTGCCGCTAAACCCGATGTGGCCCTGTTTTCGGCGGGTGGTAGCACCTCGCTTGAGTGGGCGCCCAAATTTGCCGAAGCCGGCATAACCGTGATTGACAATAGCAGCGCCTGGCGAATGGACCCCACCAAAAAGTTGGTGATACCGGAAATTAATGCCGATGCCCTAACCCCCAACGATAAGATCATTGCTAACCCCAACTGTAGCACCATACAAATGGTGGTAGCCTTAGATCCGCTGCACAAAAAATATGGTATTAAACGTATTGTGGTAAGCACTTACCAAAGCGTAACAGGTACCGGCGTTAAAGCTGTAAAACAACTGGAAAACGAGCGTAAAGGAATAGAAGGCGAAATGGCCTACAAGTACGCGATTGACATGAATGTAATACCACAGATAGATGTGTTTTTGGACAACGGCTACACCAGGGAAGAAATGAAAATGGTAAACGAAACCCGCAAGATTATGCGGGACGATAGCATACGCCTAACAAGCACTACCGTACGCATACCGGTAACAGGCGGCCACAGCGAAAGCGTAAATGTAGAGTTGGCCAACGACTTTGACTTGCAGGAAGTAAAGCAATTATTGGCCCAATCGCCAGGCGTTACCCTGCAGGATGACCCTGCCAACCAAATTTACCCCATGCCATTATGGGCTCACGAAAAAGACGACGTATTTGTAGGTCGACTTCGCCGCGACGAAAGCCAGCCAAACACCCTTAACATGTGGATAGTAAGCGACAACCTACGCAAAGGTGCCGCCACCAATGCGGTGCAAATAGCGGAGTATTTGGCTGAGAAGGGGTTGATATAACCAATAAATAAAAAAAGTAACTAAAAAGAGGCCATTTTTTTTAAGATGGCCTCTTTTTACGTGTAACCTGTCATTCTTTGCATTGGTCACTTCGCCTGTTACTCCCCACGTTTCACGGTTGATGTTTCGCAATCATCATTTTTTATTCAAAATTTAAAAATCAAAATATATAACATTTCAAGTTTCACCTCAAATCACGATTCGCCATTGATCATTGACTATTCACCATTGGCTCAAGCTTCAAGCTACAAAGTCTCAAGCTACAAGTCTCAAGCTACAAGCTTTAAAGCTACAAGTCTCAAGCTACAAGTCTCAAGCTACAAGTTTCAAGCTACAAGCTACAAGTCTCAAGTCTCAAGCTTCAAGTCACAAGCCACGACCTATTCTTGTAAGTGTGGTGGTTTTAGGCTACCGACTAACGCCTGTGGGCTAAAGGCCAATTACCCGGCTCCCGGCTCCCAAGTTATCACCTGGCTACTACCTCCCAACTTATCGCCCGGCTCCCGCCTCCCAACTTACTCCCCCGGCTCCCGCCTCCCTACTTATGACATGGCTCCCGCCTCCCAACTTACTCCCCCGGCTCCCCCCTCCCAACTTACTCCCCCGGCTCCCGCCTCCCAACTTACTCCCCCGGCTCCCGCCTCCCAACTTATGACATGGCTCCCGCCTCCCAACTTATGACATGGCTCCCGCCTCCCAACTTACTCACCCGGTTCCCGACTAAAGACTACTACCTCCCAAATTATTCCCCTGCTCCCGACTAAAGACTCCCGCCTCCCAACTTATCACCTGGCTCCCGCCTCCCAACTTATTCCCCTTCTCCTGACTAAAGACTACTGACTCCCAAATTATCACCTGGCTCCCGCCTCCCAACTAATCCCCGGTTCCCGACTAAAGACTACTACCTCCCAAATTATTCCCCTGCTCCCGACTAAAGACTCCCGCTTCCCAACTTATCACCTGGCTCCCGCCTCCCAACTTATCACCTGGCTCCCTGCTCCCAACTTATTCCCCTGCTCCCAATTAAAGACTACTAGCTCCCAACTAAAGACTACTAGCTCCCAATTTACCCACCCTGCTCCCGACTAAAGGCTTCCGCCTCCCAACTTACTCACCCGGTTCCCGACTAAAGACTAATGACTCTTACCTTACTCCCCCGGGTGATACTCCCTCTCCACATGCTTCATCACATCTTGCTTATAAAACAAAACGTCTTTAAAATTTCCATCAATATACCGCTGGGCCTGGTTGGCATAGTGCGGGCTTGCGGGGTCGAACGTTTGACCGCCGGTGATGACCGATTTTGCTTTTACCTTTTCACCAAACTCAACACTGGCAATAAAGCTGTTGCCCGATACACCGTATCGCTTATCGAGGCCCTGTGGCCGGCGACTGGCAAACGATGGCAGCGAGCCAAAAGTAGCGGCCGCTAACCCTACCGGTAAGCTTGGTTGTGCATCGTTAAAAGTTCCATCGGCCGGCCGTTGATAGCGGTTAATGGAGCCCCAGTTAGTTTGCCAGGTACCAAAGCGCTTTTCTATATCCAACAGTGTTTCATTCAGTAAATTCATCCGCTCTGTGGAGGTGGTTTTGGCCAATGCTTTTTTCATCAGTTCAACTGCATGCGATGCTTCGTACGGATCGTTGGCCGCTGGTTGTTTTTGTAAAAAACGATAGCCAAACTCAATAGCTATGGCCGTGGCCACCGAACCTTCAAATGAGTTGCGATCCCATACTTTTAGCAGTTGTATAGGTTTGGCCAACGTAGTGGCTAATGCCAATGAAGAGGGCATTGCAGCATAGTCTTTCAATAGCACTGGTATCACCAAATCAAAAAAGGTTAGGCGATGGCTATAGCCTATTTCATTTATCATTTTATCAATGGTCAGGTTATTTGCCTTGGCTAATAATGGTGCCGCATTTAACTGCCTGAAGTTTTCGCCATCGGGCGCCATGTATAAAGGGTAGTCCGCCCTCTTTGGGCTGCTTTTACCCGACACCGTAAACGGCGTACCATTACAATTTTGAATAAATCCGGTGGCAGGGTTGTATACATGCACGATCTTATCAAGGTCATAAACGCCTTTCCAATCGCTGGCCGAAGTGCTGCCATTTACCGGCAGGCTGTAGTTGTATTTGCTGCTACGCTTAGCCACAAAGTTGCCGTGCCAGTAGGCTATGTTGCCTTTATTATCGGCAAAAACGGTGTTGTCGCTGGTGTTGGCGCGCAGGTTCATGTTGGCTTTAAATTCGGTAAAGCCTTTTGCCTTGGTGCGGTTCCAGCTTTGTACCAGTGCATCCATCGACCGGTTGTTTTGGCGAAGCGCCAGCCATTTGCCATTGCGGCTACCCATTACCGGCCCGTGATGGGTGTAGTACGTGGTAAAAGTATGTTCGCCAAAACCACTTCCTTTTTTGTAGCGGATGGTAACTGGCTTAACCGCCACCGGCATAAGCTTTTCATCATATTTGGTATATAGTTTACCTTTTTTTTCAATTACGGTTTCTATAAACAGGTCGGCCACATCGGTAGCGCCCGAGGTATGCATCCAACCACAATATTCATTAAACCCCTGAAAAATGAAAAACGTGCCCCACGTGGCCGCGCCATAGGCATGCAAGCCGTCGTCGCTCACCATTTGGCTCTCACTTCTAAAGTAAAAAGTAACATGCGGGTTTATGTACAGTATTGCATTTTTAGAAGCTGTTTTAGAAGGCCCAACCGCAAAACCGTTTGAGCCTGTGGGGTCCATATCGTACACCGCAATGTTCCTATCAACAAAAGCAACGGCCGCATTTTTAACCGGGTACAGCGCTCTCATATCGCTCACCCTTGCTCCTCCATTTTGCGTGGCCGATATGCTGCCATTGGTGCGCAACAAGGCATACCACGGTTTAAAGTGCGTAAGTACGGCTGGCTTTACCCGGGGGTGTTTGTACAGGTAAAAATTTACCCCGTCAGCCGCTGCATCCAATAGTTTATGCAACCATAGCGGGCTGTTGTTGTAATCGTTAATGGCTGCGGCCGTATCATAAATCAGGCGCATCTCAAGGTCGTCGTACACCCTGCTTTCGCCATACATTTCGCTTAACCGGCCCAACATTTCAAGGTTGTTTTCCTCCACCTTTTTAAAGCTCTCTTCGCATTGTGCATATAGTAAACCAAACACCGCGTTGGCGTCGGTTTTGCCATATACATGCGGCACGCCCCAGTTGTCGCGTACAATGGTTACTTGTGTTGCCTGCGCCTGGTAGCGGGCAATTTCGGTGGGGGTAAAAGTTTGCGCGGTAAGTACAAAAGGAACAAACAGCAGTAAGGCCAATAGTTTCATGTGCATATTTTAAAGGGCCGTTAATGTAGCGAAATGTTTTGGGCAACAACTAAATTGGCAGGTGACTATGGCCAGAGGTGGCGGCTAAGCTTTTTTTTTGGACACCAGCAAATGATCAGTGGGCAACATCCTTGTGTCACTCACTTTTACTTTTTTATCAATGGGCGACTTTTATTAAATAAGGCGGAAATAACTATCTGTATCCAAACCAAGGCTGGCAGATCGTTTTCCAAACTATGCCCTACAGTAAACTTACAAATATATAATTTTAATAAAACCAGTACCAGGCAATGGTTTTGAGGCAAATAGGCCGGTAAAACATTTGGTAATTAATATAAAAATATCTCTGAATAATTATTCGGTAAAAGCTGCTATAAAAAGGTGAAGTATAAGTGTGCGACCTCTATGGTCATAAAGGCAGGCTGCAAACATGTAGCTTAAAAATAAAATGCTGGTACCAAAAAAAAACTTGAATAGACGCTTTTGCTAAACAGGCAGCTTATATCAATATTTCCGCCACATGCTTCTGAATGTTTTCCACAATTTTTTGCATGGGTAAATCGTTGGCATCTTTACCAAACGGATCCTCAATTTCTTCGGCAATAAGCTCCAAACTGGCTAGGGCATAAAATACCAATACCACAACGGGTACAACCAAATAACCAAGGTTAAACACATACCCAATGGGCAGCGTAAGGGTATACATCAAAATAAACTTTTTTATAAAACTGCTGTACGAATAAGGGATGGGCGTGTTTTTAATCCTTTCGCAGGCGCCGCAGATATCCAAAAACGACGATACTTCGCCATTTACAAAAAGCATTTGTTCGGCCGTTATTTTTTGCTGGTTGTATAGTAAAATAATCCGGCTGGTAATAATGGACGATACCTGGTTAGGTACGTGTTTGTTATGGTCAAACGTTGGTATTTCGGGGTGTGGTTCTTCATCCAAAGCATAGCGGGTTTCTTCCAGTTGCAGGTGTGTTTTTAGTTCAAAAACAAACCGGGCAATTACCTGCGCAAAAAAGCGACGGTTCTGCACATCATCGTGTGGTAGCAGCGCGTTCATTTTAATGGCAAGGTTGCGGCTGTTGTTTACCAGTGAGCCCCATAGTTTGCGCCCCTCCCACCAACGTTCGTAGGCTGTGTTGGTTCTAAACACCAGAAGCATGCTAAGGGCAAAACCGAGCAGCGTATGCAGTAGCGAAATATTTTTAAAGTTACTGGTGGCCGACAGTCTAAAAACTTCCATCTCCAGGTAGGCAATACCCCACGAGTAGGCGGCCACTACCACCAAAAGCGGAAACAGTTTGCGCAACGTATCGGCCTTGCCTACTGATAATAAAAACCTCGACCATTCTTTGGGGTTGTAACTTTTCATTCTTCAAATAATAAGGGTATAATTATTGTTAGGGAGCCGGATTAAAATCATAACGAAACACTTAAAATGTTTATTTTTCAACTAACACCTGTCGGGTGGATGGCAGTTAAGTTAGTATCTTTTAATGACTATTATATTTATTGAAAAATATATAACCGTTGATAAAGACACAGCAGTTTAAGCGCCGGTATTTAGAGAAACATGGGTTACCTTAAAAACTTTATTCGATCACCTCAAAAAATTTTTATTAAAAGAATTTTTGGTGGGATTTTTAATAGTAAATACTTAACAGGCGGGATAAGTTATTAAATTAACAACATTAAAACTGGTATAGAAACCTATGGTATAAAAATACTGTTAAATGAAAATATTGACGTTCGTTTTATACAATATTATACCAGCAGCAAAGAAGTAAATACAGTTAGAGATATGATATGGTGTAAAAAATGGAGCACTGCCGGCGTTATTAAAACAATATAAGTTTGACGTTTGGATGGTAATGGATAAAAATATTTATTATCAGCAAAATGTAGATTGGTTGCCCTGCACAATGGTAGTTTTAGACGTTTTTAGAAATATACTCTTTAACCTAGTTACCATTACCCAGCATTGTAAAAAATAAATTCCATCTGCAGGTAATAAAACGGGAATGTACCATCAAAGAGTAAAATTTCGTGAAGCCTCAATTGCATAATACGTTTTGTAAGCAACAGTCGCCCTTTGGCAAATAGTTGGCGCTAATTGTTTAATTGAGGCTTTTTAAGAACGGTTTTAGTTTTCATTGTCGCTCTATGCAGGGGCGATATCTTATAATCGTTTAATGCACCAGGCAATTCGAGTTTGTTATTTTCATTGGAACCTTCCATTTGAATGAAAAGCTGACGGTAATTTTTTGGATGTAGATTTAAATGCCTTAACTGAGACAATGCCCGGAAGCCTGGGGTCCTATTTAAATTGATATCTTTAACACGTCCATTTAGGGTAGGATTTGATGTTTCAAAAAGCAATCCTTTAAAAATCAAAACATAAACCTTATTGTTTTTAGTATCCTCAAATACTAATTTGACGTCGTCAGACTTTTTTTGTATTTCGTTTAATATTGTTCCGATTATTTTTTCACTAAGTTCCAAATAATTCGTTTTTTGAATTCCACTTTTCCGTTGTAAAGGATACAATTTTTTAAATAATCCTTATTGCTTAAAATCATAAAAAGCTCCCATTTGGTTATTTGGTTGTTATATTCTGCTTCGTCGTAATTTCAGAAGCCTTTTGTTGCTTTTTTTAAGTCAACACCACGTAGGTTAAAGAGGAAAATTCCACCTCGATCCATTATCTTATTGAAAACTGCTCTTAATTTGTTTTCTGAATACAAATAGGGAGGAATTCCTAAGCCAAATCCTGGGTCATACATTAATAAAGCATTGCCGTCAATAGCACATCCATGGGAAAGTTTGGTCGATTGTAAAAAGGAGAATGTCAAAAAGTGGAATTTGACTAAATTTTTGGGTCAATGGCATTAAATAGATTTTTCAATTGCGATTATTGCTAAATATACAATTGCTGCCTGTGCTGGCTAAAGTAAATTTTCCGTTTCGATTTTGGCAGCACCTTCATGGTAACCTCGCTGCCGTCGGGAGCAAAGGCCTGTTTATATACTGTAAAATCTTTATTTTCCCCTGTGGTCTCCAGGTTTTTATAAAAAAGCTTTGAGTATTTTACTACTTCGTTTATAAGCTTTGTAATTTTAATTACAGGTATTTTGCCGGTAATGCTTTCGGGATGAATGCCCGCCCGGTACAATGCTTCGTTACGGGTTTTATTGCCAACACCCGCAAAAATATTCTGGTTCATCAACAGGTCATCAATTGGTTTATTGGCCTGCTTTTTTAATAAATCTTTCACGTGGGTGGCATTAAAGTGTTCACTCATTACATCTATCCGCCAGTCGTACACATCTTCGGGTTTGCCCTCCAACTTTTCAGCTTTTACTACATATCCGTTTATTTCGCCATCGTTAAATTCAATATAAAACGAACGGTTTACCTTACGGCGTTCGTTAATAAGTATTAACCCAAATAACATTAGGTGAACCCTAACCGTTCCGTTAACAAAACGAAACAACAGGTGCTTACCCCACGTGGTAATGTCAAGCAACTTTTTTCCATTCATCCAATCGGTCGGCATAGTGCCATAACCGCCAGCTTCCTTCACCATTTTTCCAATAAAGGGTAGCAACTTATTGCGTAAGTGTAATATAGATGGGCCTTCAGGCATGTATATAATCTTTAAATAAAATTAAGTACTGGTTGTTTGCTAATAAAACCATGAAGGTCATTTTACATTTAAGGCACCGGCAAAAATGGTTTTGGGGGCATTTAAAATTTCAGGCTTTATTTAAAAGCATCCCATCAATAACGAAGTTTTTATACCAATCTGAGACAGGGCGTGGCGCTGTAAAGGCAATCATAAAAATCGTTAGTCTTAACCGAGGCTGATTAGCGAACTAAAAGATAAAAATATCATAGTTGCCCCACCAATTTTGCCAATGTTTACGTTTAGTTTTAAGTGAATTATACGACATGGTCAAAGTAAAGCAAATAGACTACTGCTGAGCATTTTTGATATAATTTGGCGATTCGCATTCCTGCCAATACTCTACAATTTTTATAATAATCTTTTTTAGTTTCTCGTAGCTATTTGGTTTTACAAAAAACCCTTGAATAGATCTGGAATAGGCATCGATCACATGTTGTTGTTCGGCACTGGTTGAAAAGAAAAGATATGGTATAGATTTTAGCCGGAGATCTTCGTTATTGTGAACTTTTTCCCGTAATTCCAATCCATTTAATTTGGGCATATTTATGTCAGATAGAACAAGAAAAGGCTCAATATCGGTATCGGTCAGATAGTCCAGCGCCTGTACGCTGTCGGAAAAGAAAATAAGCTTATTGTTGTAATTAAGTTCTTTAAAAATATCCGACAAAATATCCTGGTCATCCATATCGTCTTCAATAATAATAATTGGCCCACTTTTATTCACTTTGTAAAATTTAGTAGCGAAAGGTACAAGTATTCCACAAAAAGTGGGTTCTTTTTAAAAAAATGCAGATCACTTTATCTACATCCTAACTCGTAAAAATCTTTATTAAATCCTGTACACCGAATGTAAATACCACCTTCTTTTTTAGTTTCTTAATGGTGGGGGGTATTGAAATTTCAGGCAGATTATCAATAGGTACACAACTTTGGCTTGATATAGTTGAGAAATTCGGGCTAATTTTTTTAGTGCTAATTTATTGTTGCTAATGTTATGCATGCGTTACAGGTGTACCTGCGCATAATGCAGGTAGAGCATATATTAACCCTAAGGGTATAAAAAGTTTTTTTAATTATGCTTAATAAGTGCTGCCGACCTGTTGGCCATATCCAGCTTTTGAAGCAGATAAAACAAAAAGCTGCCAAGGCCATAACAAGCTACATCCCAAATATCGGGGGTAAACCGACGGCTAAAATATGGAAAAGCAACTTCGGCAACAAAGGCCAGGTAAATGGTGGTGGCGATAATATACCAGTTGTTTAACGGGCGGCTCAATGGCTTTTTATTCCGCCAGTTTTTTTCCGTCATCAATAGGGATAGGATTATTGGCATAGCAACAATATCATCAAGGTAACTATCAGCAAAAGGTTGGCGGATAGCCAGTATTTTTTGCATAAGCTGATGGGCAACAAAGACCGCAGCGTTCATTACAAAAAACAATAGGCGGTACATAGTTTACCTGATTTATAGTGCTGCAAAAAATACAAAAATTAGTACAACAATAATGATAGGGGAGGTTGCTATTAGTAACAACACAACGCTGGCTTTTCCAACCATCTTAATGGCTTGAAGCATAAATGCGTCGGTAGGCTCAGGCCTAAGCCACTGTAGTAACAACAACCACCTGTTGCGGAGCATTTCGCCAAAACTTTCACCTTTTAAGTCATCCATTATTACTTTTTTCGTTTCGGCAAAAAAACCATTCCACCAGCATTTATATTTGCCTCTTTGTAATAAAGGTAACTGACACTAACTTCCGGCACAATTTTTCGTCCGGTGTTGCCTGCATTACTTCAACCCTAAACCCAGAGTAATTTTATAGATGGTTAAGGCCTAAGTGTTTCGGCTTAGCGTATTACGTGCAAGCAGCAGTTGTTCATAAAAAGCAACTAAACCTTACAAAGTCTATTAATCTTTTTTTTGCTCGTTCCCTGTTACTTTTTTTGCGTTTGCCCAAAACTTGTATAGTGCATCATTATCAATCATCATTTGCCTAAGCCTGTCCATTTAAGGCCTGGAAAGCCATATTTTAAGTTGAAGTGCTTTGATATGTTCAGGAGTGTCAGTCATTGAGCAGGGCAAAGGTATTTAAGTGCAAACTTTCAACCCAATGATTTATGTATTCCCTGTCAAGGGTATCAATACTTTTAAGGGTCTTAATATCTTCTATCTGTATAGCCGATTGATATTCCTGAATCCAGATTAGTTTTGAAATGAGCAGATCCTCTGCTGTAACTACGTGGGTATTCGTGTCAAAATAATACCCGAACTTTTTTCGGTCAAATTCCATTTGTCTAAAGGCAGTGTTTTTTAAGATGACAAAGTCGGCTTTAAAACCTGATGCATGATCAATGATATTGAACAGACCGAAATTTTTTACTGCGTCTTCTATTTCTTCCCGATCACAATAAAACCCTTCACTTAAATTTTCAACAAATTGAAGTATAAAATCAGGTTTAAGTAACACGATAAAATTAAAATCCCTGGTTGCCCCTGGTAAAACATAAAGGCTCATAGCAACACTTCCCGAAAGCATATAGGGTATGCATAGCTTATTTAAAACCTCAACTATTTTTTGAAAAAAATCAATCATTATACCGGGCTATAATTATAGAGGACAGGTAATATAAGATCTAAAATGAAGAAAAGTGATCCTATTTCACCTCAGCTTTTCAATATTTCCACTACGGTACCATACAACACCTCAGCCCCCAAAGCAAGGTCTTCATAACTCGCAAACTCTAACGGGTTGTGGCTAATACCGTCTTTGCAGCGTACGAAAATCATTCCATAATCGCAAGCGTAACTAAGCGCCATTGCATCGTGAAACGGGCCACTCATTAGTTCGGGCGCATCAAGGTTTAATTGTTTACACTGGTTGTGAACGATATCTTTTATCCAGTTAGCACAATACCGTGGTTCACTATTCCAGTCCTGGGCTATGTCGTAAGTAAGTTTCCGTTTTTCGCAAATCGTTTCTATCCGTTGCCGCAATTGTTGTTCGTACCGGTTGCGGCGGTTAAGGTCAATGTCGCGAAGGTCAACGGTAAACTTTACCTCCTCGGCTATGATGTTTCTGCTACCCGGAAACACCTGTACGGTGGCTACCGAACCAACCGTTTCAGCACCTGGTACCTGCGTGGCTATTTCGTTAACGGCCAGCATTACTTCGGCAGCGCCCAGTAACGCATCGTGCCGCAGGTGCATAGGTACCGAGCCGGTATGCCCTGCCATACCTTTAAAAGTAACCGTCCACCACAGCGGGCCGCTTATGCCACTGACAACCCCAATGGGTTTGTTGCCACGGTCCAAAACAGGCCCCTGCTCAATATGTAATTCTAAAAAGCAATGAATGCTGCCGGGTTGGTATTCACTTTCCGCAAATTTTTGAGGGTCGCAGCCAAAATCAATCAACGCCTGGCGGCGGGTTACACCGTCCTTATCAGTCCGTTCAAGTTCGCCTTCTTCCAACTTGCCCAATATACCACGGCTGCCAAACAGCCCCTTGTTAAACCGCCAGCCTTCTTCGTCGCAAAACGAAATTATTTCTATGTTACGGGCTGGTGTAATTCCTTGTTCAGTAAGCGTTTTTACTACTTCTATAGCGCACAATACGCCGGCTACGCCATCAAACCGCCCGCCATAGGGTTGGCTGTCAAGGTGGCTGCCCATTATTAACATCGGCAGCGTTGCGTCAGTGCCGTTAAGCCTGCCAATCAGGTTGCCAAAATTGTCAACGCGGGTGGTCAGGCCTGCTTCGTACATCCAAGTGGCGGCTAAATCAAAAGCTTCCTTTTCGGTTGGGCTTAATGTTGGGCGGTTGGTGCCGGTTTCGCCTAGTTTACCTATCAGGCTCATGGCTTCAAAGTGCTGTTGCAGTCGGGTGGGGTTAATGATCATTTTATTTGAAGTAAAAAGTAAAAATTAAAAATTAAAAAGTAAGAAATAATGGCCCTGATGGCAAGTTAGGTGTTAAGGGTTTAGGGTTAATGCGGATACCCCTTTTGTTGCTACTTGCAGGTTGTTAAACCTTTTTATTACCGGGCTTTTGGTAAAAAACGATTATTGGTTTGGCAATAACTTTACCAAATGACAACAACTGCGGCCCTGATTATTATTTCCACTTTTGGATTGTTGGTAGTGGGGTTTGTTTTGGCAAAATATCGTAATAGACCTAAACAATCTGCATGGCTTTTTAATGATCAAGATAGGTTTTTATTGACTGCTTATGTATTGTTTTACCGTGGGTTGGATAGTGCCAGTCAATCCCGGTTTGAAAAACGTATGCTGGCTTTTCTTACCAAAACAACCATTACCGGCGTTGGAATAACGGTGGAAAGAATGGACGAACTATTTATTGCCGCCAGCGCCATTATACCGGTATTTGGTTATGCCAACTGGCAATACATGAACCTGAACGAGGTACTATTATACCCCGCAGCTTTTGACCGTCAATTTGATACCAATGGTTTTGAACACGACAGGGCCGGTGTGGTGGGCGATGGTCCGCTACAAAATATAATGGTCCTGTCGCAAGCCGACGTTAGGAGCGGCTTTTTTAACCAGGCATCGTATAGCCATACGGGCGTACACGAATTTGTGCATTTGGTAGACAAGACCGATGGCGCCATTGACGGTATACCCGAAACCTTGATGGACAAAATGGATATTAAGCCATGGCAGCTTTTAATGCGGCAAAATATGGAGCTGATACGCCGCCAACAAAGCGATATTGATGCGTATGCCGCTACCAGCCCCGTCGAGTTTTTGGCAGTAACCTCCGAATACTTTTTTAAACAACCGGAAGTGTTTAGGCAAAACCATCCTGCTTTATACCAAATTATGACACGTATGTATAAGTACAACCTTTACAAAACCTTACCAGTCGCAAACTAAAGTGCGGCCAATTTATTTTTTGGCGCCGGTGGTGCTAACTATGTCGGTACGGTCGTTGCCCGCATGGCTAACGGCAGTCAAACGGTCGTTGTTCCCATGCATTACAAAACTGAATTGCTTGTTGCAGCTTTTTATTCTGCGGGTTTATATGCATTTCAGTCTATCAGGCAGCAAGTTCCGACCCTGTGGTAAATGCCGAATGAATACCGCTGGAAACAAAAAATCCATTGAACGCATATTCAATGGATTTTAATCGCTTTCCAATAGGTAATGTTACGCCATAACCATTTCGGATGGTCTTGTTGGCACCTCATTTTGGTTAAGGATTCCCTCAACGGTCATTACCGTGTCGTTATTTAACACTTCGTACGCCACCTGTTTTTGTTCAAGCAGGCTTGCAAATGCCCTAAAGTAAACGATCACATCTTCGCGTCGGTTTTTTTTCAACCACCTGAAACCGCCGGGTAAATTTTTCAAAACTTCTTTATCGTCAAGGTATTCAAGGTTGTGAATATCAGTAGGTGTAAGGCCCAGTTGCTCCAACTTACTAATTAACATGTTTACCGGCGCATCGGTTACATAACAATATTCTTCGGCCAGTTCGGTCCACTCGCCAAAGCCGGTATGGGCGTAAGTCAATATATCCTGTTTGCTTAAATCGGTAACCACCTGTACCAGGTTGCCACAATTGCAACTGCCGTGGTTGCCCCATGCATAATCTGCTCCATTTTGTAATTTTGTAGCCGTTTTGCGTAAGGCGTTTATTAACGCCGAAGTAGGTTTTGCCATAACTAAATTATTGTGCTTACTTATAACAGTAGCCTTTGATTATTGTTGACCATGAAACTACAATCTAACCAAATGAGGCGGTTATTTTGTTGAATAAATAAAAGTGAATGTTGCCAAACATAGCAATACCCCCGGTTTTTACCAAACTTCTAAAATACATACACTGCCTTTCGCCTAAATTTGCCCATTTCTAAAACACGCCTATTGCATTGGCAAAAAGCACTTGCCGCCATCAAAAATATAGTAATGAAAAATACACCCTTTACCGATAAGCACATTGCATTAGGCGCTAAAATGGCCGAGTTTGCAGGGTACAACATGCCCATTAGTTACACGGGCATTAACAACGAGCATGCTGCAGTACGCAAAAATGCCGGTGTTTTTGATGTAAGCCACATGGGTGAGTTTATTTTAAAAGGCGATAATGCGCTGGACCTCATTCAAAGAATTACTTCTAACGATGCATCAAAACTATCTAATGGCAAAGCCCAGTACAGTTGTTTTACCAACAACAACGGTGGTATTGTGGACGACCTGATAGTGTATTGCCTTGAAGAGAATAAAAGCTACATGCTGGTGGTAAATGCCAGTAATATTCAAAAAGACTGGGATTGGGTTACGAGCCACAATACCAACAATGTTGAAATGTACAATATAAGCGAACGTACTTGTTTGTTAGCCATCCAGGGTCCCAATGCCACCAAAATATTGCAACCACTGGTAGAGGACGACATTATGAACCTGAAATATTACACATTTGTACGCGGCACATTTGCCGGGGTAAAAAATGTAATTATTAGTGCTACCGGCTATACCGGCAGCGGTGGTGTTGAAATATATTTTGAAGACAGCAACAATGCGGGTAATATTATTTGGGATGCCATTTTTGCCGAAGGCACACCCCAGGGTTTGCAACCCATTGGCCTCGGCGCCAGGGATACGCTACGCTTAGAAATGGGCTATTGCCTGTACGGAAACGATATTGATGATGAAACTACCCCACTTGAAGGTGGGCTGGGCTGGATAACCAGGTTTACCAAAAACTTTACGGCAAGGGATATTATTGAAAAGCAAAAAGCCGAAGGCGTTGGCAAAAAACTGGTTGGTTTTGAAATGATAGAAAAAGGTATACCCAGGCATGGTTACCTAATAAAGGACGCCGACGGAGCTGATATTGGCGTGGTTACCAGTGGAACACAGTCTCCAACGCTGGGTAAAGCCATTGGCCTTGGGTATGTTGAAAAGGGTTTTTCGTTAATAGGGAGCACTATTTATGTTAGCGTACGCGAAAAGTTAGTAGAAGCCCAGGTAGTTAAATTGCCTTTTGAATAATAAGTAGCTGATCGTTTTTTAACGCCTTGTTTACCAAGCCATTTATACATTTTATCACCTTTATTGCCGCGCCGGTACAACGCGTTTTTGACCTAAGCTGCGGCATTCGTTTTTTGCAAAGTAAGTATGGCCGATAGTAACGGAAAGGCTATTGAGGGAGTGGTGGATGGATTGATAAAAAAAGGCGAAACTGTCAGGGACAGGCAAAACTTTTTTTAAAAAAAGGTTATTAAAAGTGAAGATAACTGCTATGCACCCCTACGACCATTTTAGAGATTTAATTTTTAGGGCGATTTTACTGGCATGACCCATCTGCATCATTTTAAAAAAAGCCAGCAACGGCACCATTCATATCAATCTGTTTACCTACAAAATACCATATGGCTGGTTGGGAAAAAATAGGTTATGACCTTTATGTTAAAAATATAATGATTATCCGCTATTTGGTACCCTCAATGCCTAATATAAAAGCATGATAAAAAAGGCAGCATAAAATTACCAACAGTATAAGAGTGCAACCTCTATGGGCATAAAGGCATGCTGCAACGGCTGATGAAAACAGCCATAAAGCACGGTTCCAAAATATCAGCACCAGGTGGCGGATAGTTATAAAAAATCTTACAAAGCTGCCCAAAACGCGCAATGCAGCACTACGGCAACAGGCCAGGGGCAGCCAATGGAAACACGTGCCGTTAACAAAGCACTGGCCTAAAATTAAAGTATGAAAAAAAGAAATGCCAGCATATGGCTTTTTGCATGTGTGCTGATATTGGCTGGTTGCAGCCGCAAAATTGTTGAGGAAGGTAAGGCCAGTTATTATGCCGATAAATTTTTGGGTAGAAAAACCGCTAATGGGCAAGTGTTCAGTCAGCGTAAACTTACCGCAGCCCACAAAACGCTGCCGTTTGGTACAAAGGTTAAGGTGGTTAATTTGGCTAACGGAAAAGCGGTTAAAGTAACTATTAACGACCGTGGACCGTTTGTAGCAGGCCGAATAATTGACCTGAGCAAAAAAGCCGCTAAAAAAATAGATATGGTAAACGCAGGGGTGGTGAACGTGAAAATTAAATATCGTAAAACGAAAAATTAGGAAAGGACAACCAAAACTTTACACTGCTCTCACAATACACTCCAACGGCACAACCTCTTTTAATATCTGACTTTTTACCGTCATAAATACAATTGTTGCTTTTCCATTTTCTATAGCTTCTACCACCAATGCATGGGTTGTCGGCACCAACGGATATTGAAGTGTATACTTCCTTTTAAACATTACATAATCACCGGCCTTTAAAGCCTTTACCCGTTTAGGTTTAAGATAATAAACAAGTGCAATACCGGCAATACCGGCAATAATGGTAGCTACAGCAACTATTAAAACATTCATTTTTGGTAAATTCAGCATAGTTTACCAATATAGGTAAATGTAGTTTTGGTGGTATTTTGGTCTATAGTAATACTTTAAATATTTCGGAAAAAATTATATATTCTTTACAAATATAAAAAGCTGGTTAACATGTGCAATAATCAGGCCTTTTTACTCACTTACGCATAACCATTCATCAAGGTTTTTTAGTATCGGGTGTTAAGTTTGTATTTTTAACTTACCTAACAAGCGCTGGCGTAGTCAACGGTTAATTGCCAAGTTGTCAATACATTTAAATATTGAACTATAAAACGTAATACATGAAACATTTTGTAAAGCCTTTCACTATTTTAATAATTAGTATGCTTGTTTTTGCTTCCTGCAAAAAGGCGTCAATTACCCAGGCAAAATTTGTACCCAAAAATGCTGACGCAGTTTTGGTGGTCGATATGGCCAGCCTGCGCGATAAGTTGATTGAAAACAAAGACAACCTGGAAAAGATAATAACCAATATGGAAGACAGGGCCGATACGATGGCTGATAAAATGGGCAACGAATGGATGGCTTTACTTGGGTCGGGTATTGATTTTAATAATAAACTGGTGGTATTTGCCGGCAGCAACAACACGGCAAACAAAACAGATACTACAGCCACCAATAATATCGTAACAGCCGTTGCTGTTTTAAAAGATGAAAAAAAGCTGGAAAATTATCTGCAGAAGAAATTTTTTGGAAATACTATCCAAAAAGAAGCGGACTATAGCTATTTGGCTGCCGAAGGCGATAAAATCGTAGGCTGGAATAACGAGGTGGTAATAATAATGTATTACCAAAAACCTGCCATAATAACCATGGAGTACGATAGTGCGTCAAAGCTATTTAACCTGGGGCAGCCTGCAAACAAAGCAGCCGAATTAAAAAAAGCGCTTGCTGCCACGTTTAACTTAAAACAGTCGGAAACATTGGCCAACCTGGTAGCTTTTAACGACCTGCTTACCGAAAAGGCAGATGCTTATGCCTGGGCAAACGCAAGCGAAGCGCAACAAAATTTGCCATTGCAATTACCAAAGCTTAATGAACTTTTGGAGAATACTTATACCGCTGCCACCATTAATTTTGACGAAGGAAAAGTGGTGTTTAAGAGTCGTACGTATACCAGCGAGCCGATGAGGGACATACTAAAAAAGTACGCGGGGCCAAAGGTTGACCTTTCGCTGGTGGAAAAATTTCCCTCGGGCAATATCAACGCTTTTATGGTTTTTGCCTTCGACCCACAAATTTTTAACGGTATAGTCAGGTATGCGCAGTCGGCGGGTTTTGTAGACGGTGTTGTATCAAAATTTATGGGCACCACCTTTACCTTGCAGGATGTATTGAGTGCGGTAAAAGGCGATATTGGTGTAGTAATTGCCGACGTGGGCATAGCAAATGTTGACAGCACCGGGGCGGCCTTTCCACTTATGATGATGCCTAAGGCTAAAGTTTTATTTACCCTGCCTTTAGGCGATGAGGCCCGGTCGCAACAAATTATTGACAGGCTGGTAGCCAACGGTAGCCTGCAAAAGGTAAATGGAACTTATACCATTCCCGGCATTTTGGGAATGATGCCTACGGGGCTTTCTATCACCAAAAAAAGCGTGGTATTGGCATCGGACTCTGCAGTATTACAGGGCTACCTTGCCGGTAATGGTGGCGCCACTATTGCCGCCAATGTAAAGGAAGGGCTAAGTGATAAAGCGGGAGTTATGTACATTAACCTGCAATCTATTTTTAACGGCGTACCGGTTGCCCAAAAAAACAAGGTTATTGACTCTGCAATGGCAATGGCTAAAAATACTTTTAAAGATGTAAAGGCAACGCTTGGTAATTACAACGGAAAATATATTGAAGGGCAAATGGAACTGCGTATGATGGATGCAAAAACCAATTCGTTTACTACGCTGGTAACACTTGCAGCCAATGCATCGCAGCAGTCAAAAGGCAAGCCTGTAATTACCACTTACTAATCGGTATTACAGTTTAGAAAGCCGCCAAGCTACCATAGCAGCTATTTAGTGTATTGGTGTTATGTTATTTTTAAAATGTAGTAAGGTAATTGTGAGGTAAATAATCAGTTATGAGTGATTGCATTACTTCTGGTAGTCGCACACTATTCACTATTGACTATTGACGATTCACTTTTCACTTTTCACAACTCACTATTCACTTTTCACTACTGAAAACTCATTCACCATTTACTGTTCACTTTTCACTACTCACTACTCACTATTGAAAACTCATTCACCATTTACTATTCACTTTTCACTACTGACAACTCACTATTCACTTTTCACTATTGACAACTCACTATTGACAACTCACCATTCATCATTCATTATTCACTTTTTACTACTTACAACCATTAACAACTCACAACTTACTACTGACAACTCACAGTTCACCATTCACAATTGACAACTCACTATTCACTTTTCACTAATGACAACTCACTAATGACAACTCACTATTGACATCTCACTACTCACAACTCACAGCTCACAGCTCACCATTCTCAATTGACAACTTTTCACTAATAACAACGCACTATTGACATCTCACAACGCACAACTGACAACTCACAACATACAACTCACAACTCATTACTTATTACTGACAACTCACTACTTACATTTAACCAACCATTAGCGCTACATAATGAATATTCAAATAAATGGGCTGGTGCCTTTGCCGTTGCAGGATAAGTTAAGCAACCGCCCATCGGACATTTGGTTAACCCAAACCACTTTTACCAGCGGCAACAAAATAAAAATTAAAGCGGCGAGTGGTACAGGTAAAACCACCCTTGTGCACATGTTGTATAAGCTGCGGCACGACTATGTGGGCGAAATTTTGATTAATGGCCGCCTGCTGCCAACCATTAAAAACAACCAACTTGCAGCGCTCAGGCAGCAATCCTTAAGTATTGTTTTTCAGGATATGCGGCTGTTTGATCAGCTAACGGCCCTTGAAAATATTGAGCTAAAAAGGGTGCTGGCTCAGCCGGTGCTATACCAAAGCAAGGTAATTGGCCAAATGGCCGAACAGTTGGGTATTTTGCACATATTAAATCAAAAAGCAGGTAACTGTAGTTATGGCGAGCGGCAGCGGATAGCCATCATCAGGGCATTGATGCAACCATTTAAATGGCTGATTATGGATGAACCTTTCAGCCATCTTGACCATTTAAATATTGACAAAGCTGCCAGCCTGATAGCCACCGAATGCGCCAAACGTGCTGCGGGCCTAATTATTACCGACCTTGAACACGATGCGCATTTTGATTACACCCAACAATACCAACTATAAACGGGCTGCCATTTACCATGTTACACCAGTTACTAACAAAAATTATTAATACAGGTATTGGCGGCACCCGCCGCTGGCTGGCCTCCATTGGGCTTTTTGTGGCCGTGTTATTGATTTTGCTTGCAACGCAATTACAGGTTAATTACAACAACCTTTTGTATGGCAGTAGTAACCGCGACAGTATTGCCAATTTTTTGGTGATAAATAAAGTGGTGGATGGTAATAAAATGGACAATAGCCTTACCAGCAAGGAGATTAACCAATTACGGCAACAGCCCTTTGTACAGGCCGTGGGTGAACTAACCAATAGCCGGTTTAAAGTATCGGCCCAAAGCCCCAGCAACCAGGTACCCTTTTATACCGACCTTTTTTTTGAAAGCGTGCCTAACCAATTTATAGATGTTCAAAATAAAGGGTGGACGTGGAAGCAGGGCGATGTTACCATACCCATGATTGTGCCCAACCAGTTTTTAGACCTGTATAATTTTGGCTTTGCCCCCTCGCAAAATTTAGCACAGTTATCGCAGGATATGGTAATGGCTTTACCCGTGGTCATTAACGTTCAACACCCCGGTGGACTGCAAACTTTTACCGGCAGGGTGGTTGGGTTTAGCGATCGCATTTCGTCGGTGCTGGTGCCCGAAAACTTTTTGGATTGGGCCAATAAGCAATTTGGTACCCGGCAACAAGCCAACACATCGCGGGTGGTAATCCGTACGGCCGATGCTGGGGACCCAGCCCTGGCCGTTTATTTAAAAAACAACGGTTTGAAAACAGATGCTGAAAAAACCCGGTTTAGCAAATACAGGCTAATTGTTGATGTAGTGGTAAAGGCATCGGCTAGTACCGGGGTAGTATTATTGTTATTTGCGCTACTGGTGTTTTCGCTGTTTGTGCAACTGACCATTGCCGCCACCAGCGCCGACATTCAATTGCTGGTAAGTTTAGGAACCTCGCCAACCCAACTACAACGGTTTTTAATGCAAAAGTTTATGCCAGCCAACCTCATCATTTGCGCGGTTTGCCTTGTTACCGTGTGGCTGGTACAATTTGCCGCCCAGCAGTTTTTAATTAACCAACAGCTGCTTATTTCACCCATGTTATCGCTATACACCGTGGCAGCAGCCCTTGCAATAATATTGGTTTTATGGTTGGTTACCAGGGCCACTGTGCGCAAATATATTTTTTCGGTGGCCGGTTAATACCCTTAGTTTAATCCACACCGTCCGGCCCCAAAAATGGTTAAATTACCAGGGTTTAAATAAAATGTATAGTATCATTTTAAAAAAATAGTTAGCCGTTACCTTCCCCTATTTGGCTTTACCGTTTGCTTTTGGGTAAAAATATATTGAAAACAGCACCTGCCTCGCTGCTACCCGTAGCAGTTAACATGCCGCCATGATTAATGGCTATTTTTTTGCAAATGGACAGCCCTATACCCGTACCCTCATATTCCGAATTGCGGTGCAGCCGCTGAAAAATATTAAAAATCTGGTCGGCATGTTCCATTTTAAATCCAATACCATTGTCAGCTACAATAATTTTACAATATTCCAGTTCAGTATTCAATTCAAGTGTTGTTTTTTCGTGCATGTTGGTGGCGGTGGCAGTTATAAATATTTGCGGAGTGGCATCGCTGCGCGAAAATTTTAGGGCGTTGCCAATAACATTGCCAAATAGTTGGGTCATTTGCAGGGCTATGGCTGGCAACACAGGCATTGGTTCAACCTTTACGTCGGCATGTTTTTGTTCAATCATCAGTTCAAAGTCAACAATTACATTTCTGACAATGTCATTCAGGTCAACTTTTTCAAAAACTTGTGAGTCCTTTACCACCAGCGAGTACAATAATACATCTTTGATAAGATTACTCATACGCCGGGCAGCGTTGTTGATTTTGGTTAAAAAATTCTTTCCCTTTTCATCTATTTCTTCACCCAAATTGTTTTCAAGCATCTGCGAAAAGGTGGAAATTTTTCGCAATGGCTCCTGTAAGTCATGGGAGGCTATATACGCAAACTGGGAAAGCTCTTCGTTCGATTTTAGCAGGACGATATTGGCTTCTTCAAGAGCTTTTGTGCGTTGAGCTACCACTTCTTCAATTTTTTGCCGGGCAAGTACCTGGGCCGTTATATCTATGGCCACAATAAAAATACCGGTTATGTCGCCGCCGCTAATTTCGCGGTAGGGTTCCAATACGTAATTAAAAAACATTGGTGCTGGTTTACCATGGCGTACTATGGTTATAGCACTTTCCCCGCCCCGGTATACCTCGCCGGTTTGGTAAACCTCTCCCATTTTGTATTGAATGTCGGAGCCTTTTATTTCACTCAGGCCTTCAAACAATGGTTTGCCTACCATAGCCGATTTTGGCTTGCCCCAAACGTCAAACATTAACTCGTTGGCCAGTTCAACAACCATATTTTTGCCTTTTAATATACACATGGCAACCGGTGCCTGTACAATAATGTTGCGCAGGTTTCGCTCTTTTTCCTGTATACGCCATTCTACCTCTTTTCGTTCAGTAATATCAACTGCCGAACTTATAAAACCGGCAAAGGAACCATCGGCACTAAAGCGTGGCGTTGCCTGGGCATAAAGCCACCTTTGCTGGTTTTTTTTGTTTAACACCCTAAATTCGCCATTAAACGGCTTTTTTTGGGCAAACAATTCACGAAAAGAGGCTAAATATCGTTCGCGATAGCTTTCATCTATTATTTTTAGCCAGCCCATGTTCAACAATTCTTCTATTGGCAACCCCGAAAATTCAGTCCAGGCTTTATTAAAAAATATTCCATTGGCCCTGTCGTTAGTTATTGTTATTAATACCCCGGTAGCTTCTGCCATGGTTCTAAACAGCTGTTCGCTTTCTTTTAAAGCTAGTTGGGTTTCCATTTGTTTAGTTACATCGGTATTGGTGCCAAACCACTGTAATACATGGTCGTTACCATCTTTTATTGGAAAAGCCTGCGATAAAAACCATCTGTAATTACCATCGGCGCCAAGCAATGGAAACGTGTCTTCCCATGGTTGTCCCTCTTTCATGGCGCGCTCAAATTTCACTATTACTTTTTCCCCGTATTCCGGGTGATGTATTTTTTTCCATCCCCTGCCCTTCAACTCTTCAAAGGGCTTGCCGGTATATTCTAACCATCGTTTATTATACCAAAATATTGAACCTGTTTCATCAGCCATCCACGCAAGTTGGGCAATATTGTCGGCCATTGTTCTAAATCGTTCTTCGCTGTTTTTCAATGCCAACCCGGCCTTTTTTTTATTGGTGGTCTCAATAACTGTTACCAGCACGCCACCCACCTGTCCATCCTCAAGCCTAATGGGGCTGTACGAAAAATCGAAATAACACTCTTCTAAAAACCCGTTTCGGTTTATTGGAAGTAAAAAGTCGATGCTGCATATGGCCTTTCCCTGCATCACCCCATCAAACATCGGCTTTATAATATCATAACTTTCCCCAAAAGTTTGGCTTGTACTTTTGCCTAGTGCGTTGGGATGCTTATGTGTACCTAGTATGGGCCGGTACCCATCGTTATACAATTGAATGTATTCGTTTCCCCAGGCTATATACATGCCAAACGGGTTATCCAGCAGCATTTTTACCATTGTTTTTAAACTTTGTGGCCAGGTTTGTGGAGGACCGAGGCAGGTAGTGCTCCAATCTTTTTTACGTATTAACCTTCCCATTTCGCCGCCCGCCTCAATAAAATATAACGGGTTAATATTGGCCCTGGGCAAATTGCTGCTGGTTGTCATAACAATATTGGTTTTAAAACATTAACCAGGTCGTTATACGTAGATGGTTTGATTATAAAATCCTTTGCTTTAAGTAACATCACCTGCTTTATTGTAGGCGCATGCGGTGTGATTAAAAAAATAATAACCGGAATATTACGTAATCCCTGGTCTTTATTTATTTCTTCTAAAAATTGTATGCCATTGTTTACCGGCATGTTTAAATTAATAAAAATGGTGTGGGGTTTAATTTAGCGGCCGGTAAGTTTTATTAGCGCCACTACCGTATTGCTTAGCACTGTGCAGCAATCCAAATAATATACCCGGGCAACTGCGGCGGTAAATGTTTAATGGTCGACCTCATCGTTATCAGTAAGCACAATATGTTTATATTTCATACAAATAAAAGTAACTGGTTAGGTTAAGTTAATTGGTTACCTGTTTTGCTTTTGACTGCTTATGCCTTACAAACCTCAATTAGTGGATAGTACAAATTGTAATTTTTTTTGAGGTCAAAACGCATTTGTAATAAATGTTTAATATTTTTTTGTATCAACATTAATTATTTAGGGGTAATTTTTTTAAGCCGTTAGTGCGCTTATTTGGTAAATATTTGCAGAGTGCTAAGCCTTTTTATTGCAAAAAATTAATTGACGCTTGTTTATAAGTACAGGCCCTTGATGTTTACAGGTGTACAAAGCGGGCAATGTAAATGCCCCACCAAATCATAAAAGTATAAAAAGGTATTTGGTACGTACTTCTGCACACCATAAAAGCTTTACAACTGGCTGTCAAATAATTAGCCACGGTAAAAAGCCATACGTGTATTTACAAAACAAGCAGCTGCGCTGCCAATATTTTTATATGTAAGCTTTCTGTTGATTTATAATAGGCTTTAAATAGGTGTCGGTAATTTTTAACAGGCAAATGTTTTAAATGATGGAAGGTCAATATTGCTGATGTAACCTTGCCTGGCTATAATTACAACGGTGTATTTTTGTAGGGCCACTGGCATTTGTATGGCACCTTTTTACAATGGCTTTGCAGGTTCAATTGCACATGCGATGTAAAGGAGGTGAGGGGAACTGACAGCTTGCTTATTAACACCAATAATTGGTGGCACAATAGTTTCATTATTATATTACCATTTAAAACAAAATATATGACCATTAAAGAGTCGTTTACATTGCATGGCGAAAATTTGCTAAAAAAAATAAGAGATCTGATTGCAGAAGGCAACATTAGAAAAATTACCATATCGGATAGAGATGGAAAAGAACTGCTGAGTTTTCCGTTAACGATTGGCTTAGTTGGGGCTGTGTTTGCCCCGGTATTTGCTGCCATTGGAGCGTTGGCAGCCCTAATAGGTGATTGCTCAATAACCGTTGAGAGGGAGGTGGAGGAACCTATCACCAAAACCGAAAGTTTTACTGATACCGAAAGTTTTACGAATACCGAAATGTAGGTGGCCGATCAACCTTTTATTGTAAAGTACTATGGTATTTGGTTTTGCATTAATTACGGCCTTTGAAATTTATAAAGCACAACGGCTTTTAAGTTTTAAGGTGTATAGTTATAAACTTTATATAAAAACAGCGGAAGCTGAGGTAATGTAAAATGGCTAGATATGCAGTTAAACAAGAAAATACATTTTTAGCGGCCCCCTGTTTTTTACTTCAATCGCTCCGCGGTATTCGGTTTCAAACGCATGTTTTACCATCTCCCAGGTCGATTCTGAAATATTTATTCGTCCCGGAACCGAATTGCTTTCCATGCGGGATGCAATGTTTACAGTGTCGCCCCAAATATCGTACTGCCACTTTTTAATGCCAACAATGCCAGCTACTACCGGGCCGGTATGTATACCTATGCGAACGTTAAAATGGCTTAGCCCATCGTTAGCGTTCATTTTACTTTTTACAAGTTGCATCATATCGTTTGCTGCCATTAGTACTTTGGTAGCATGGGCAGGGTTTGGTGTGGGTAAACCGCAGGCACACATGTAAGAGTCGCCAATGGTTTTAATTTTTTCCAACCCATACCTGGTGGTTATCATATCAAAACCCTTAAAATATTCGTCAATACTTTTTACCAGTTGTTCGGGTTCAATATGCTCGGCCCTTTTACTAAACTCAACAAAGTCAGTAAATAGTACGGTCACGTCATTAAACTTTACTGCTTCCACCTTACCATTTAGTTTAAGTTGCCTGGCGGTTTCAGCTGGTAAAATGTTCAATAGCAATTCCTCCGATCGTTTTTTCTCGCTGGCTATGCTTTTGTAAAACCAATACAGTGTACCTAAAATTATAATGGTTAGTGCCAATACTGTAAAAAGCAATATCACCAGCTTTTGCTGGTTTTCTTTTTCGCGGTACAACAGGTTTACCTCCCCTTGTTTTTTCGATACTTCAAAGTTGGTTCGCAGGTCGGCCATGCGGCGTACCGAGGTAAGGTTATTAACGCTATCGCGATTTATAATGTGTGTTTTATAAAAACCAAATGCATCGGCCACATTACCAATTTTTTCGTATAGCTGCGAAAGCGTAAGGGCGGCGTCGGCAATTTGTTCCTTCAACTTGTATTGCCTGGCAAGCGAAAGGCTTTTTTGTGCGTATTGCAACGCTTTTTCAATCTCGCCCCTAATCATAAATAGGTTGGCCATTGTAAGCAGAAACCCACAAACAGGGTAATAGTCGCCACCACTCTCTAAAATGGTTATAGCGTCATTAAGGTTTTTTTCGCCAAGGGTTGTGTTACCAATGGCTGCATATACCACGCCTATATTGCCCAGGCTGTACCCAATACCTGGCTGGTATTTTATTTTTTTAAAAAGATGGTATGCTTCGGTACAATACACCAGGGCGGAGTCGTACATTTTTACCTTTAAAAAATCGTCGCCAAAATTGTAAAGGGCCGAAGCCAGATTTTTAGTATTGGATAATTGTCGTAATGCTGCAATGGCCTGCCGGTAATACGGCATGGCATTGGTGTGGTCGTTTGCCAGCGAGTAAGTATCTCCAATAGCGCCATAAGCGTCGGCTTCGCCCGAAAGGTTTTTTGATTTTCGGGCTACTTCGGCGCAGGTAAAGTAGGCCTTCAAAGCCTCGTCAAGGTTGCCCAGCAGTCGTTCCTTATTACCTTTTAAAAAATAACCCCGGCGCAAATAGTCTTCATTGTTTTGTTCGGTGGCTAATTGTATTAATTCCCGGGCATACTTCAACGCCAGCGGGTAATCGCTTAACTCATTGAACGAAAGATTTCTTAACAGTTCCAGTTTGGCTATACCGGTTAGGTTGTTTTGATTATAAATGGGGAGAAGGCTGTCGGCTATCCTTTGTTTTTGTGCCGAAACAGGGATAATATGGAGAACAAGGCTAATAAGGCCAACACAAACAGCACCAATTTTTTTTTAAAAGCAATTATATTAAAGAAGGAGGTATTTACCGAAATTTTAGGGTCGTACAGATAGGACTTTCCACTGGCATCAATATACCCAATCGAGTATTCCTCAGTAGCCGGTAAAGTCAGGTCTTTTATTTTACCTTGCCAACGTGTAGTGCCCTGTACTGGTTTTGGATCGCCGGGTTTAAATATGCTCACCGAACCGTCTTTAGGCTCAATACAAGTAATAGCAGTTACTCCCGACCTGCGTTTGATCTTCCAGGTAATAACCGCTTTTTTAACGGTTCGGGTATGCCCGCTATCTGACAGCTGTAAGGAATGGTCGGCATTGATGCCTTTAATGATAATTGTTTTACTGGCCATATAAAAACACTTTTTTTTATTTTGGCAGAATGAGAAATCTACCAGAGAATAGTAAAATATGTTATTTAGAATTTATTTCAAAGTATTGATTAATAATTAATAGTAGATTAATAACAATTTTGTAACCGTGTAAATTTTTACAGTCACAAAACGGATGCTTAAAACTGGTGGCTATTTACCTCTAAATGGTGGCAAGCCTTTTATACCTCACTTTTATACTTTTTTATTAACACAACTATCTTTAAGCCGTTATCGGTTACTAGTTTGTACGGGCGTTGTAGAAAATCAAAACATCCTGTAGTTACTTCGATTTTTACTGATTTTTTTAGCAGGTTGACAATATTTAATTATATGGGTCAACTGTAAAATTTTTTTGCGTTTGGTGATATCAAGGGCGGTAACCATGCGTTTGCCTGGTTGGCGTAGAAGTATGAAAATGGATTAGTTACCAATATGGTATTATGGTTATATTTATAACACAATAACACTATACCAAATATTAACCCATATGACTAAGCCAATATTGCTTGTCGGCTGCCTGTTGGTAGTGGCTGCCATGGCCCAAAACTCCGTTACAAAGTATACATCTTTACAAAAAAAAATTAACGAACAAATGCCTTTGCCTAACCTGCCCCGTATTGCCATTGCCGGGCTGGCAATTGAAAGCAGTACGTTTTCGCCGGCAGTAACTATTGAAGAGGATTTTGGTGCAAAATATGGAGCCGATGTGTATAGTTTGTACCCGTTTTTGTCGGTTGACTCGCCTATGCTTTCCAATGCCGAGTGGATACCTACCATTGTGGGCAAATCGTTGCCCGGTGGGGCAGTAACCCGGCAGGCTTATGAGGCCCTGGTTAGCAAAACACTCAACTCGCTACAGGCCCACCTTCCGTACAACGGTTTATTGCTTGACATACACGGAGCCATGAGCGTTATTGGCCTTGAGGATCCCGAGGGCGATTTTATTACCCGTATAAGAAAGGTTGTAGGATATGAAACTGTTATAAGTACTACCATGGACCTTCATGGCAATGTATCGTGGAGGCTGGCGCAAAATACTGACCTTATTACCTGTTACCGTATGGCACCCCACGAAGATGCTATGGAAACAAAAAAGCGGGCCTTTACTAACCTGTTGCAGCGGCTGCAAAGTGGTAAAGGTAAGCCGGCTTTTAAAGCGTACGTTAGCATTCCTGTTTTGTTGCCGGGCGAAAAAACCAGTACCCGCATAGAGCCCGGCAAAAGTATTTATGCGGCTGTAGCACCAGCCGCCACCCAGCCCGGCATTATTGATGCAGCCATTTGGATAGGCTATGCCTGGGCCGACGAACCCCGTAACCATGCCGCAGTAATGGTTACCGGCGATGACCAGGCCACTGTAACCGCCACCGCCGAAAAGTTGGCGGCAAATTTTTGGAACGCCCGAAAAGCCTTTGCCTTTGTTGCGCCCACGGCTTCGCTAACCAGGTGCCTTAACAAGGCCATTCGAAGCCGGGAAAAGCCATTTTTTATAAGCGACTCCGGCGATAACCCTACGGCAGGTGGTGCCGGCGATGTAACGTGGACGCTGGCCGAAATTTTAAAGCGCCCCGAATTAAAAAAGGCTGATGGCCCATCGCTGATATATGCATCCATACCCGCACCGGCATTTGTGCAAAAAGCAATAGAGATTGGGGTAGGCGGTACCATATCAGCCTACGCAGGCGCCCAGGTGGATGCACGATTTGCGCCCCCGGTTTTGTTACAAGGCGTAATAGAGGCCATAGTAACCGGCGATAAAAATGCCGAAACAGAGGTGGTCATAAAAACAGGAAGTGTTAGGGTGATAGTTACCCAAAAACGAAAGCCATACCATAAAGAAATTGACTTTAACCGCCTGGCACTGGACCCCCGCAGCAGCGATATTGTGGTGGTAAAAATTGGCTACCTGGAACCTGAACTATACGCTATGCAAGCCGATTGGCTGCTGGCCTTAACAGTGGGCGGCGTAGACCAAAATTTGCAACGCCTTCCCTACAAAAATTTGCACCGGCCAATTTTTCCTTTGGATGACAATATGCCGACGCCCGATTTATCGGCACGGCTGGTGCCGGCGTCGGGTAAGTAGAAGATTATGGAAAAGGATGCTAAATGGATGGTACCGGAGTAAGAAGTAGTATTGACCTTTTACAAGTGATATGTTTATAGGATGTAGCAAGGCGATAAATTTGCGGCCCCGGGTTTCTTTAAGAACTCAGCAATCCTAATAGCTATAAATATGCAATCCTTTCAAAGGGTTATTTGTAAGATTACTGAATTTGCGGGGAGTTATTAACGTGACATGACAGGTGACAAACAAAGTTGATTTATAAGACCAAAAGCGGCAAAAACTTCAATCACCCTAAAGACAACATTACGCACACAGGTCAAAATCTTGCAGCAGCAGTACACCGTATAGCAAATGAAGATGCCTCTTTGTTAAAGCTAATTACACGAAGGTTGAATGCGTTATTACCAGGTATAACTAGTGTTAACGTTATTGATGATAAAGTGGGAAAGCAATTTGTTATACAAATAAAAACGCTTGATGAAAGAGAGTTCACATCAAGAGTTTTATCAGAAGGTACCTTACGCCTGCTGACACTTTGTGTATTTTTAGTAGACTCTTCCCACAAAGGATTATTGTGTTTTGAAGAACCTGAAAATGGTGTTCACCCAGCCCGGATGAAATTAACAGCAGCGTTGTTAAGAGATTTGGCATCGCATTTTGATGACGATGACCAGGGACTAAGGCAAGTTATTGTTAATACACATTCTCCGGTACTTTTAGGTGATACATTTCAATTGGATAATGAAAATATTTGCCGTATTTGGCTTTCGCAGTTTGTTATTTAAACGCTTACAACAGGTGGCTATAAACGGAAAATCAATGTTACTAAAATGCTTCCTGTTGTAAAAGGCAATATACAGCTTGCCATATCGTTTACTGAAAACGAGCGGAAATTGACATAAGCAAACGTTGTTGCTTATTTGCAAAGTGCCGACTTTGACGAAGAAATTGTTAAAATAGAAGCACAATGAGCAATATTGTAACAATTGCTTTTACCTCTTAGGGGGTAACAGATAAGCGATTTCTTGAAAATATTATCAGAAAAACTTTTGAAGAAGTGGCTTTGAAATGTGAAGGTGAAATAGAAGTTTTTGATTTAAGGTATATGCAGTTCAATAAAAAACAAGGTTTCGTAAAAGACATTGCTCCAATAGCTACTGATGCTTTAAATATGGGCATAAATATACTTTCCATTCATGTAGACGCAGATGATATTAATGACCTTACTGCTCGGAAAAATAAAATTCTTCCTGCACTTAAAGCTGTTAAAATAATACCTGAAAATAAAGCTTGTTATAATATAGTTGCCATTATACCGGAAGCTATGTCTAAAGCCTGGATGTTGGCAGATAGGGAATTGTTTTAGGATGAGCTAAATACCACTAGGTCTAACGAAGAATTAAATTTACTTAAATCACCTGAAGCCATTTCAAATCCCAAAAGCAATAATTCAGGAAGCATTAAAAATAGCACAGGCTCATTTACCCGGGCGGCGGAATAGAATTGCTATCGGAGAATTATATCAACCCATAGGCCAAAAAGTAAAATTATCTACACCTGAAAAGCTGGGTTCATATTGTAAATTTAAAATATTAGTAGAAGAAGCTTTCCGTAAACTCAATTTTTTAAAATAATTTAAAAATATAATTTACTAATCAGAAAATAGGATTGTAATTTATATGTTTGTAATCTTCCCGTACACCCCCTCCGCCTCTTTTACCCAAATCGCCAACGATCTTTTCAATAAGTACATCATGCGGGTAAACGGCAATTTTTACCGGTTGTTGGAGATAGAGTTTTATTACAACGATCCCCAAAGCCATATAGATACCTATACACACGGCCATAAGTGGCAAAAAAGATCGGGCTATTGGTATGTGCATGGTTCAGGTATTGACATAGCCATAGGCAACCAAGAAGTACCTGGCGGTATTTTACTAAGAAGCATAAAAAGCTTTCGCCAGTACCAACAGATAAAAATGAACAGTATACGTTTGGACCGCTCATTGTGCTAACCGAACTTGTCAGCGGTTTTAATAATTGCTTTAAAAACGTGCCGAATGTTTTTGCATTGCTTAGCCCGTCTGATCATACTATAAAAATGGAAACAGTATCACAAGAGGATAATGTGAAGTGTGGCCGAATAGGACTAGTTTTAAAAGATGCAAAGTTTAAAGACGCACCTTATCGTTACCTCATTTATCCGCGTCTTGCCCATAGAAAAAAAACAAAAATTGCAGAAGCACCGTTTAAAAAATGTGGAAGAGATAAGAGTAAGCCAGATGAAATCAAGATGCGAATGGGGAGTAAGTTTTTGAAGATGTACCGGTAAAAACAGGTATCCAGTTGTTTGCTTATATGTTTAATGATTGTTTCAGATTAGTGTTTGGACGCTTCGTTAATACGCTTAGCAATCAATGATAAAGTTACCGGTTGCCATTTTCGGCAGTTTTATTTTAAATACCACACGCATCTTCGTTTTCAATTACCTATACAATTTTAAAACTATAGCAGGCTGTTTAATAAACTACATCCGAAAATATAGTTGGTCAAACCCCCTTAGCATCCCCAAAAATTAAACTACCACCGCTTGTTCAGTTGCTACCAGCACCGTATGTTCACTTCCATCATCCAAAAGGGTAATAAAGCCTCCCTGCTGCTCCACTTCATCAACCATTAGGATCATTTTTTCGCCAACCAGCATTTGCATTACTTCAATATGATAAACTGCACTTTTATACCGGTAATGCACCTTAAACGACTCCCACTCCCCTGGTATGCAAGGCGTGCAGGTGAGTTTATTTCCCTCGCGCTGTAATCCAAGAAATGATTCGGTAATCAGGCGGTATAACCAACCGGCGGAACCGGTGTACCACGTCCAGCCTCCGCGGCCGGCATGGGGTGCACGGGAGTATACATCGGCTGCAAGTACATAAGGTTCTACTTTGTAAATGGCCATGGCGGCCGGGGTTTTGCCGTGATTGAGGGGATTGATCATTTGTAACAATTCCCACACCCGCTCATTATTGCCTAACCTGGCAAAAGCCATAATCATCCATACGGCTGCATGGGTGTATTGGCCGCCATTTTCGCGTACGCCGGGTACATAGCCTTTTATATAGCCGGGGTTTAGATCAGATTTATCAAAGGCTGGTTCCAACAACTTAATAATGCCAACGTCTTTTTGCACCAGGTTTTTATAGGCCGACTCCATTGCAATGCCAATGCGGCTTGCATGGCCGGCGCCCGATAAAACCGACCAGCTTTGGGCTATGGAATCAATTTTACACTCATCGTTGGTGTGGGTGCCCAATGGTGTACCGTCGTCAAACCAGGCACGTTTGTACCATTCGCCATCCCAGGCGCTTTTATCAATGTTTGCTTTTAATATTTTTGCCTCTTTTATACAAATATCGGCAAACGCCGTATCGTTGTATAAGGTGGCTGTTTCGCCAAAACGGTTTAGTATTTCGTACATAAAAAATGCCAGCCACACACTTTCGCCTTTGCCATGCTGTCCAACTTTGTCAAAGCCATCGTTCCAGTCGCCGGTACCAATTAAGGGCAACCCACGTTCGCCAAAATTAAGCCCATGATCTATTGCCCTGGCACAATGCCTGTATAGGGTGGCCGATATGCGGGTTTCAACAGGCAGGTCATAATACGATTCTTCGCCGGGCGCTAACAGGCGCCCATCTAAAAAATCAACGGGTTCTTTCAGCACTTCAATATCGCCGGTATGTTTAACATAGTAGGCTGTTACCAAAGGCAACCACAAATAGTCGTCCGAAATGCGTGTGCGCACCCCACGGCCAACCGGTGGATGCCACCAATGCTGTACATCGCCTTCTTTAAATTGCCGCGAGGCACAAAGCAAAATTTGCTCGCGGGCAAGTTCGGGCCTTGTATGCAGCAGCGACATTACATCCTGCAACTGGTCTCTAAAACCAAAAGCCCCGCCCGACTGGTAAAAGCCGCTACGGCCCCACAAACGCGAGGAGAGGGTTTGATACATTAGCCAGCCATTGGTAATAATATTAATGGCCACATCAGGCGTTTCTACCTGCAATGCACCAATGGTTTGTTCCCAATATTGTTTTACATTAGCCAGCGATGCTTTTGCCACCTCCACTCCCCTAAACTGTTTGGCTATACAGCTAGCTTCTTTAATATCTCTGCCTGCGCCAAGCCTAAAAATAATTTCCTGTTCCTCGCTATCTGCTACAAAAAACGGAACCTGAATGGCCGCACAGGGGTCTAATGCCAGCCCTATTTTTCCGGAGAGTTTTATACGGGATAATGCATCGGGATTTTGCAGATTGCCGTTACGGCCAATAAACTCTGTACGGTCGCCGGTATATGTTTTTTTCAGGTAATCAACATCAAAAAAAGCCACCCTGTTATTAAACTCGGTATTGTATTGATTTTTGGCAAATAGCGCCCCACTGTCAGGATCAATTTCGGTATGAATGTGCATGGCAGTCTTTGTTCTTTTATCGCCCAACACCCACTCGGCATAACCGGTGGCCGATAAATTACGCGACCGTCCTGATCGGTTTCGTATTTTTAAAACGGTAAATTTAATGGCCGATACCATATCAACAAAAACGGTCATTTCGGTATAAATACCATCTTCTATATGTTCAAAAACACTGTAACCAAAGCCATGGCGGGTTATATATGGCGACCGGCCACCTGCAGGTAGTAATGCGGTTGACCAAAAATGTCCGCTTTCTTCATCCCTTATATAAAAGGCTTCGCCAGTGGTGTCCGATACCGGGTCGTTGCTCCACGAGGTTAATCGTAATTCGTGTGCATTTTCGGTCCATGTATAGGCCGATCCGCCCTCGGAAACAACGGTTCCGAAAGTTGGATTGGCAATTACATTTACCCATGGAGCCGGCGTTTTATTTTGGCTATCTGTAATAATAACGTACTCTTTTCCATTAGTAGAAAAACCTCCTAACCCATTAAAAAATACAAGGTTGTTTGGTTGCGAAATGGCTATTGCCGAACGTGCAAATGTTTTTGTTTTATTAATAAACGGAATGGCCACTTTAGCCAACTCTTTTTTGTTAACCTGGTCAGCCAAAGTGCCGCCACTATCGGCAATAATTACGCGGGCTACCGTTTGAAATAAAATGCGGTCCTCGTTTGATATCTGGTCGGAAGCTCTTATAAAAATGCCTCCTTTTTTGCCATTTAACTCGGCCGGAATAAGTGCATTGATGTCGTTTTGAAACGCCTGCCTGTAGCCATCGTGCGTTTCGTTCCATATTACCAGGTCAAGTACCAGCCCCTTTAAACGCCAGTAGGCTTGTGCCTGAATTAGTTGTTTTACCAATGGTAAGTTTTCGGGGCTTTCAATTTTTAAAAGAACAATGGGCAAATCGCCCGATATAGCATACCCCCATAAACCAGACTGTTGGCGATGGTTGTTAATAAGTATAGCCGGATCGGCACGAAACGAAGTATTTGCAAATAGAATGGAGCTTGCCAAACGGCTATATAACTGTGCATCTGCCTCGGAGGCATTTAATTGGCGAAGCACTACCTGGCTATGCGACCAGGCCATTTCGAACACGCGGTCCTTGTGCGATTTATTGTTATGGTATTTATTTATCAAGCCCTGGCAAATTTCCTTTGTTTCGGCAATGCCTGTAACCATATCAATGGTAAAGCTTTCTTTGGGCTCAAGGGTTATTCGGTACCGTATGGCAACAATGGGATCTAATACCGACCCCTGGCCACCACCAAGTTTACCCGGTTTCATAGCCTGCGGATTAACGGTAGAATTGCCATGGCCAATAAAAGCCATACGGTCGGTTTCGTACGATATTTGGTCGGCCTCTTTTCCCTCCGTTGCCATCAAATGAAACATCCATGGCGATCGCTCTTCGGCCGACCGTGGCCTGCGTGTACACAGGATAGTATTTTGATGTGGAATAATTTCGGTTTGAACAAAAAGATTGCTAAAAGCAGGGGCTATCATATCCGATGCCGCCGAAGCCAATACTACCTCGGCATAGCTGGTAAACTCAAGGGTTTTGCGCATGCGCGAACAGTTGGTTACATGCAGCCTGCGCATTTCTATATCGTCTTCGGGCGAAACCACCATTTCGGTATGCACATCTATTTCATTTTGGGTGATGTGAAAATCGACACGGCCCTGCGAATAGGCTACTTCATATTTTTCGGCTTTTTTTAGGGTTGGCTGGTGCGTATTGGACCAATAAGAATCATCTTCCAAATCGTGGATATAACAAAAAGTACCGCGGTTGTCGCAGGTAACATCTTCGTGCCAGCGGGTAACAGCAATATCCTTCCACCGGCTGTAACCACTGCCGGCATTGCCTATCATAACGTGATATTTTCCGTTGGATAATAACTGTACTTCGGGTATGGATGTATGGGGCGTAGTAAGGCATCGCGTTTCCTGGCCGCTTGCTATATAATTAATATCGGCTATATCGGTAGTGTGGGCAAAAAAGGAGGTTGCTTTTGGAATTCTTTCCTGCAGCAATAACAAGGTTGCCTTAAACTGTGGCTCGGCTTCAAACAGCCTTTGCATGGGCTTATCGTGCAATAGATAGGCCAACGACAATAAACTCATTCCGTGGTGATGCGCCATGTACGAATAAACAATGGCGCTGGTTTGCCCACGTTGTAAACGCGATGGGGTATAGTCGATGGCTTCATAAAATCCGTACTTGCCTTCAATCCCTTTTTTGTATAATAGCTGTAGGTTTTCACATGCCTTTTCGGGCGCTACCATAAGCGCCATTGTACTTGCGTAAGGCGCTACTACTGCATCTTCCTCCAACCCTCGCTTTAACCCCAGGCCCGGTGCGCCAAATGCCCTGTACTGGTAGCTGGAGCCGGCATTGATCATATTATAACCCGATTCCGAAATACCCCACGGCCTGCCTGTTTTTTTTCCGTACCTTATTTGCCATTCAACGGCTGTTTTACACGTTTCGTCAAGCAATGTATTGTCGTAGGTGGGCATTACCAACAGCGGCATTAAGTATTCAAACATTGAGCCGCTCCACGATAAAAGTATAGAGCCACCATCTACATTGGTTAATAAACGGCCCAATGCAAACCAACTGTCTTCGGGCAGTTTACCCTGCGCAACACAAACAAAAACGCATAACCTTACTTCGGAGGCCAGCAAATCGTAATAGCTTGCATCTATGCGGTGTTCCTGCACGCTGTAACCTATAGTAAAAAGATGGCTTGTTCTATCGTATAAAAAATCCCACTCCATATCGGCAAACGCATTGCACTGCCGTGCAAGTTTTGTACATGAATGCACAAGGTTGCCTGCATGATTAATGGTGTTGGTTAAAGCGGTCCTCATTATTTCAATCCAACGGTTTTCATCGGCAGTGTTTTGCTGTTGCTTACTATTAATTTCCGCCAGCAATCCGTTTGCTTCGTGTAATAGTTCATTCCAGGTAATGTGTACATTGGGGTAGGGTTTATTTTTAAATTTATCAGTAGCTGACTGGAGTAAAAACCAAGGGGTAAAAATTTGAAAATGTGTATTTAGGTGATCTAATTGTGTAGAAAGAAGTTGTTTCCACCGGATTATTTCGGCATTGGGCACGCCGTTTAGTGTTTCAACTATGGCAAGCAATTTTTCTGCAACACTCTCATACAATTTATGGGTTTGGAATAAAGTGGTTACGTTAACATTGCAAGCAGCGTCAAGGTCAAGGGCAAGTTGTTCGGGTAACCTTATTTGGCACGCTACCACTGCGTCCGATAATACGCGATAGGTATCCCTAAGCCCCTCGAATATTTTTGGACTTATTATTTTTTGATTGGGCATTGCCAACAAGCCCTGGCGTAATACCAGCAAATGGCCGCCAAGGTTGCCACTGTCAACGGTGGAAATGTATTTTGGATGAAGCGGTTGCAGTGTTTCAGTATCGTACCAGTTATAAAAATGGTTATTGTACCGTTCCATATTTTCCATTGAGTTAAGGGTATTGCTGATACGCTCAACCAGTTGGTTTGAAGTTATGTATCCAAACTCGCAGGCGCTTACACCGGCCAGTAACGACAAGCCAATGTTAGTGGGCGATGTGCGGTGGGCAAGCTGTTCTGTAGGTTGTTCCTGGTAATTATCGGGCGGTAACCAGTTGTCGTTAATTGTTACAAAACGTTCAAAAAAGCTCCATGTTCTCCTGGCAAGCTTTTGAAGAAAAATATGTTGATCACTGGTAAGTATGGTAACCTGTTTTTGCTGCGGTTTACTGGCATACCAGGTAATAAACGGCGCAACAAACCACAGTAATAATACAGGTGTGGCTATAGGTAATTTTTCGGGCGAGTAAATAATCAAAAAAGCAAACACAACAATGGCAAGCACCGGTTCTATCCACATGGTGCGATAAGAAAACCGGATATCGGATTCACGTGTATTTACTGCATGCGAGCTTGGGTTCCATTGCAGCAACCTGCGGCCCGAAACAACCATTCGCCAAATGGTACGCATTATTGCACGCAAATTTGCAAATGCTTCGTAGGGCAGGCAAATAAGGGTAAACAATGTTTTAACCGTAATGTCTTTTATGTTCTGTAACGAATTTATAATGTGGTACTTAAATACTACTTCTTTTGGTTTACGGATAGTATCCCAGAGCGAGGTAATAAAAATGGGGAAAACAATTATGGCCGACACTGCAATAGTCCAAAATAAGGCAGAAGGAAGCACCAACCACGACAACAACAATAATACTGTTAGTGCAATGGGTACCAGGCTGCGCCGCATATTGTCAAAAATTTTCCATACCGATAAAGCAGAAACAGGGTTTTTATAATAGCGATTATTTTCGGCCTTTACCCATGGTAATATCCACGAAAAAATTTGCCAGTCGCCACGTATCCAGCGCAACCGCATTTTCATATCGGCGTTGTAGGTGGTGGGGTATTTTTCAAACAATTGCACATCGCTTAACAAGCCCGAGCGTATGTAGCAACCCTCAATAAGATCGTGGCTGAGAATGCGGTTTTCCAAAAACTTTCCGTCCAGTACTTTTTGAAATATATCAACATCGTAAATACCTTTTCCAATGTAAGAACCCTCGCCAAACAGGTCCTGGTATACATCGGACGAGGCTCGGGTATACGGGTCAATACCGGGTTCGTTGCCATGCATTCGTGTGTACCGCGAACCCGTTATGTCGGGTAGGCTAACAGTTATTCTTGGCTGCAATATTCCATACCCTTTGGTAACGCGTTTCTTTTTATCGTCGTACCAGGCGCGGTTAAGCGGGTGTGCCATGGTGCCAATTAACTTCCAGGCAGAGCTAAGCGGCAGTTGTGTGTCCGCATCTAACGTAATTACATATTTTATGTAGCGGTAAATAGATTCACTTCCAATAATCAGCGAAAAGTGTTTGTTTGTAACACCCCTAAACAACGAGTTAAGATCTGATAGTTTACCTCGCTTTCTTTCGTAGCCCATCCACACATTTTCCTGTTGGTTCCATTTGCGGGGGCGATGAAAAAGAAAGAACAGCTCATTATCTTCCCGCTGATACTTTTTATTTAGGGCTTCAATCCCATTTTTTACAGCATCTAACAGTAGCTGGTCGTTGTACAGGGTTTCATGCGCAGCATCGGTAAAATCGGTTAGCAAACCAAAATATAAATGTGCTTTCCTGTTTGCTAAAAACCTTACTTCCAGCGCTTCCAACAGAAAGTCAATTTCGGTTACGGTTGTAAGCAACGATGGAATTATGACCATTGTACAGGATGAAGGAGGGATTTTTGCCGAATAATCCATTCTAGGCAACAAATTGGGCTTAACCAGCAGCGTGGCAAAAAAGTTGACCACAGAAATGGCAAGCTGGCTTGCACCAATAGTTGCCAGCAACGTAATTAACACATGTAACCAGGTGTGTGTTGTTGACGCCTGCACTTTAATATAAATGGCAGCGCTGATACTGGCAGTAATAAATATAATAAGCAGTAAATAAATGGGAAAGGCAAACTGCTTAGCAACAAGTTGCATATTTGCAATAGCGGACCTCCTTACTTTGGCGTTCTTTTTTGTTTGTTCTACACCGTCGCCCACCAGGTAAAAGCCAACATGGCCCGCCCTTTCATCGCCAGCTGGTGTGGGTACATGTGCAAGCGATAACTGTATGGCAATACGGGCAACTTCTGCTTCACTTAAATCACTTTTTTTGGAAATACGCTCCACCATATGACGATAACGGTCGCGGGTTTCAAAATCCATCAGCCCATAAATTCCATCGCGATCCTGCGATAGTACTTCTTCAACCTTGCTGTGTGTTTCAACAAAGGTTCGCCAATCCATAGCGCTTAGTAATCGAAGGCTTCCAATACTGTTGCTAATGGAAACCTGGTCGGCAGCCTGTTTTTGGTTTTCAACATTTACCATTTCGTAACCCGTTAACCCGCTTCCTGACAATTGCTGTTCAAGCCAGTTAAGCACCAGTGCCAGGTCGGGGCCTTTGCCACGAAGCTGGCGAATAAGTTCAGACACAAATGCGCCCACAATGGGCGGGTTTGACCGGGCCATATCGGCTAATACCAAAATCAAATCTTTGGGCGTTTTTTCGGCGGTATCTATCATTTTTTCGGCCCAGTAATCGGCAAGGTTCCTATCTACCTTATCAATGGCTATGCGGGCCGAAACACGCCTGATATTTTCGATTAACGCAAGGCGAAGCATAATAGGAATAGACCACAGCTCGCCCAATTTTAGGTGGGTAATGGTTTGATACGCCGTTATAAAACAGCTTAGACTTTCCATATCAATTCTTCCATCGCTATGCGATATAATTTGGAGTACGATATCGTAACTGCGGGTAACCCCGGCCGATGTGCCGTTTACAAGCTGGGGTAAATCTTCGCTATAATTTTTGGGGAAATGCGTTTTGGCTATGCGTATATGTTCTTCAATCAGGTAAAAATTATCAATCAGCCATTCGCCTGCAGGGGTTACCTGGTAGTTTTTTTTTATTGAATCGGTAAGTAGTTTGCGAACTTTCTGTAATGTGTCTTCATTGTCGGCAAGCCGTTTCAACAAACGGTCTTTGCCGGGGTTGCTACTTACCTTATGCCTTGCTGCCAGCGTTTTGCCAAATTGATCCATTTGTTCAGAACTAAATAGTTCTTCCCGCATGGGCTCTTCAATTAAATAGCTGAGATTATTATCGCTAACCTGAAAAAAGGTTCGCATATTGGTTATAAGCTCATGCGCTGCCGGAATTAATGTAAGTTTCATAAGTTGGTTTAAGTCATTAGAAAGCCAGCGTTGACAATGGTTTGGGCCTCATTAATATTTTTTTCTGATAATCTTTAAATAAAAAGCTACAACAAAAAACTTTTTATTATAATGAGGACTATGTTGCTACAGTTAAAAAACCGTCACCGATACATAATGCTTAGGTGGTAGCAGCACCTGCCTTTTGGTTATTATACAATACTGGTTGTGGTTGGTATGGCGGGCAAAAAAATACCACGATCGTTTTTAATGGCTAACCATCGCTGCATTGCATAAGGCATTAATTGATTTATGCGTATGTCCCCGATCCAATCAACCGTTAAGAAACTGAATGTAGGATCAACCATTTTTTCACCACTTCCAGATTGAGCTTATAGTGTTTTGGATTTCAAATAATAAACACCTGCACCTCCCAACAAATCAACACCTATGACACTCTTAGAGTCGAGGGGTATGTATCAATGATATTACCAGGGGTTTGCGATGTAAGTATTCAAAAAATCGTGCCGACGGGTAGTCGCAGCCTTTAGCGCTTTTTTGTACACAACTCTTTTAACCTGCTAACGATTGCTTTGCAACAATTCGTTGGCTTTTTTGGATCCATTCAGTTATAGAAGTAATAGCATGCTAACCATTGGACGGATTGTATTTAAACCCGCCATCGTTAGGCGGATTTTGGGGAGATGTAAAAACAATATCATTGGCCAAACCCTTTTTTTGCCCTGCTATTTTAATGGTTTAGTGTTCTTTTATTATAGCCAAATCGAGCCAGCCACCGCTAAAGCCTGCCCTTTGTAAACCATTTATAATGTGCGGGCATCTTTTTATTATATCCCATATTAGTCGTGATTTGTAATTTTCAATCATAAGTATAACCGGCCCCTGGTTTAACCCAAATTGCCATTTGGATATCCAGCTTTTGGAACTTGTATTTTTTGCCGCAAAGGTGTGATTATAGCTGGCATCAAAACCATAGGCAGTATGTTTTTTACCAGCCAGCCTTGTAATGGCGTGGCGCATGGTGCTTAGTACCACTTTTGGCAAAAACGGCAGAGACGATACTACGGCCCAAGGTGCTGTGGTTCCATCGTCGGGGCCAAATGGAGCGCCCCTTGCTTTATAGTTATAAAATTTTCTTTTAACACCATTGATGGTACGGGTGGCTGGGCCGGGGCCATCGCTGGCCGTAAATCCCCAGCCGTTTTGTCCGTAATGGGCAAAACCCATTGGGTTTTCCACAGCATATTGTTGCTGTAGATAGGTTGCACGACCACTGTTTTCGAAATAATCAATACCTACCTTTCTGTTCAAATCGTCGTAAATGCCGTTGCAATCCAACCATATTTGCGACATCTGGTGGATAAACAGCGGTCCGGCATAAATGCATTCTATATCGTATAGTTTTACCCATTCAAACGTTGCTATCCATTTTTTATAACCAGAGGGATTGATTGGAAAAGTTGGTGAGCCAAGCGCCAGTATATAGATAATATGGGCCTCACAATACCCCTTATTCCAACGGGAACGAAGAAAACCTTTACCAGGTTTCCAACCGTGCGAAATACTGTCCTTGCCGTTCAATGCCCATTGCCAGTCTACCCGGTTATACAGCTCATCAGCATACTTTCTTATTTCGGTCTCGGATTTATTATCTTCTGTGTAATAATACCTGGCGGTCAGTATGGCGGCTAATAATATAGCGGTATCCACTGTTGATAGTTCACTTTGCCATGCCCGCTTACCGGTTTGCATATCAAGAAAGTGGTAATAAAATCCTTTGTATCCTGTGGCATCAGTTTCGGTGCCCTGGTGGCTATGATAAAAGAATTTTAAAACGGTAAGCGTTCTTTTAATTGCTTCGGTGCGGGTTATAAATCCGCGTTCAACTGCTGCAATGTAACAGCTAAGCCCCATGCCTGTTGCTGCAATACTTGCCGGCGACCCCGGCTGTGTTTTGTCAGCTATCAACCCGGTTTGGTCATTCACTTCGTTTAAAAAATAGGAAAAAGTTTCCCGTTGCAGCACACTGAGCATTTCGTTATCAGGACCAGGTGGATTTGTATTGGGTAATTTATTGGATTTTAGCGTGTGTATCATTCAGTTTTTGGCGTTATATAAGTTACCTGACCGCGAGCCACCGTTATTTATACAAATACCAAACCCTTTTACTGGCTGGTTGCTGATTGCCATAAGCCATATGGTGCAGCTAATAAACCGGGTTTAAAGCAAAATACATCCCGGTTTGGTTCAATAAGCTGGAAGAAAAACGCAAGCGTTAAGTTAGGTGTAAGTTGTTAGTAGTAAATAGTAAGCCCTTTAAGTATAATTTAATTATTTACAACTGGCTATTAACTTGTTAACTGGATTACAATATTTTAAAAAAAATACGACACTGGTTTTCTATCGCTGTTTGCAAAGCTGAAGCCGCTTCAATAAACCTGCCACCAAAACCGGTCCTGTTCATATTATCTTCTTCAACACCCGGAGTGCCAATTTCCATCTATTAATTTCCACTTTTTTTAGGCCTGGCCAAGGGTTGGGGTTTCATACGAATGTTCATGCTTCGTTGTTCTTCATATTCCTGCGGAAAATTTGGGTTTGCACCTCCAGGTTCCAGTTTCTTGGTTAATGATATGGTTTGTTGTTTTATAGTCGCGTTATTTTTGGGTGACTTGTTGTTATTATTCTTTATTATTTTTTATGCGTTTTTACATTTTAAGTTTCAAAAGGATAATTTAAAAGTGTTTGATAATTTTTATTGTTACATAACAGATTGTTGCAAAGCTGCAATGTATTTGCCCTGATGTGCGTCAGCAGTGATTTTTGCCTGTTTGTATAATAGTTTTTGGGCTGCTTCCACATTAGCATCCTGTCCTTTCCAAACATCCAAAGCGGGTTGCTGAATAGCTCTTGCAAAACAAAAAGAAACGATCCATGGCAATTGGTCTTTAAACTTTGTGTGGATGGCGTTCAAATGGGCAGCCGCATCTTTGGGCAATTGTCCGCCGGATAAAAATGCAATGGCAGGCACCTCTGCTGGTACCGAAGCAAGCAAACAATGCGCTGTAGCATCGGCCACTTCGTTAATGCTGTTTTGATGAGCGCTTGCTGCACCGGCAATTACCATATTTGGTTTTAAAATTATTCCTTCCAAATTAATTTTAAACTGGTAAAACTGGTAGAAAAAGGTTTGTAAAACCTGCTCCGTTATGTCATAACATTGTTCTATTGTGTGGTTACCAGTCATTAATACTTCGGGTTCTACAACGGGTACAATGTGGGCCTCCTGGCATAAAGCAGCATACCGGGTAAGTGCATGTACGTTTGCATTAATACATGCTTAAGTTGGCATGTTATTATTTATTGTAATTACAGCGCGCCATTTTGCAAAACATGCGCCCATTATTTTATATTCAGCTAAACTTTCACGCAATCCATCAAGGCCTCTGTAACTTTTTCATGGGTAAAACCAGCCATTGGTTTAGCACCCATATCCACTTTTATGCCCGGCATAATTGCATCTTTTTTTAATACATTAGCCATAGGTACGCCATCTTTAGTTTGCTGCCTCATGGTTTCATTGTACAAAATGGCGCCACCTATGCTTTCGTTTAAACCGGGTGTTGTTACCATTAGCTCACGATACTTACGCCGCATCTCTATTGTTTGCGAAATGCCTGCTGCGGCAAAGCGTTTGTTGCAGGTGCCGGTGCTTTTGTCCATAGCAAGTATGCCTTTGTTACCGGCAAAGAGTTGTTGAATGGTATTTTTTAATATTGGGTTTTTCGTAGTTAAAGTATTGAGCTAACTAAAATTCTGCATCCTGGTTATTGGTTGAAAAAAATATTTTCTTACAAAAGCTTTTTCCTGTTTTTATATCTTTTCTATTTTTAAAATTTTTCGGGTCTGTTATATTCAATTTCTGTTACCTTAAATTTAGCATAACTGAAATCACCTTCTTTCAATCTCCAAAACACTTCAGCTTGCATGGGAATGATTATTCCGCTTCTTTCTTCATAATTATTTGGTTTCACTATCCATGTTTCCAGCCGCTTTTCATTCATGTAGCGCTTAGTTTCCATTTCTAAAATTTCGTTGGCGCTGTTGAAATGCACTATATAATACAGTGATAACCCATTATAGTCAAAACTTAATTTGGCCGAAGAGTTATCAATGGCTGTCCATTTCAATTTTTCAGATGGCAATAAGTTTGTGGGGAACCAACCACTTTCCCCAAGCCAGCGTAACAGTTCACTTTCATCATACTGTTGCTTTCCGTGAATGTCCACCACATTAATGGTTGATAGAATTGTTGCAATTAACCTGCCTTCATCAGCCAGGTACATATCCCGGGCTACAAACATTGCGGTCTTACCTTTCCAGATAAAGCCTGGTTTTTCGGTGGTGAAATATTGTTCTCCTACAATATTTACCCAATCTTTTGTCAGGTTTGTTTTAAATTGTCCATTATGTTTTAGTCGTACGTAGCTAACATAAGGTTGACCATCCTTTAACACATGTTTAAAATATCGTTGCACGGGCTCAGGTAAACTGTCAAGTTGTTGTTGGTAAAATTTTTTGTTTGAGATATTTTTTGAAAGGGAGAATAACTTTTGTACCTGCTTTCTAAAACGGATAGACAGATTAATTTTTCCGGCAAGGAATGTTATGGCGCCAAGGGAGATAAAAATTAAACTGTATTGAATAATACTTTTATATTTCATCTGGTAAGCTTAAACAATAATATGTAGAGTTGATTTTCTTATGCCGAATTAAAATTTGCCAAATCCAATTAGCCAGCGCACCGCGGGAGATCCTGCCCAATGCTCAGGTCTTTACTTGGAAAAATAATCCCTCACAAAAGCTTGCTCCTGGTTTTCGGTCATTTTATCACTAGGCATTGTTTCTATTTTTATGTCCTTAAAATGAAGGTCTGCCTCTAAAATATTAAGAAGCTCAACCCTTGCATCGGTAGGCCCAAATATCAAAACCTCGTCAAAGCCTTTGATAGAGTCCGCAATAGCTTTATAGTATGCACCTTCCTGCTTTTGGTTTTTTCTTTGCATAAAACTTTCACCCTTTTGCAGGGTAAATTGCTTTTCTTCATGGGTAGAGTCTGAGGTAATAATTGTTGTAACAATTGGGTCGGCATACTCCATTAAGTGTGCATTTGCATGATCCATCCAAATGCCTAATTTTTTTAAGTTTGTCATTTTTGTATTATTTAAAGGTGATTTAAAAATTTAATTTTTTGGTTCTGGTATATTCCATTTCCAGTTTCGTATTTCATCCATATCAATCCCGTTTTTATAAATAAAAATTTTATGTTCAATGAGTTTATTTTTCATTTCTTCTTTTAAATAAGCGCCTTTATTATTTAACTGTGGTAACCTGTCAACTACGTCCTGTACCAGGTTAAACCGGTCAAGTTGGTTTAATACTGTCATATCAAAAGGCGTGGTAATGGTACCTTCCTCTTTATAACCGCGCACATGAATATTATGATGATTGGTGCGGCGGTAGGTGAGCCGGTGTATGAGCCATGGATATGCATGAAAGGCAAATATTACCGGCTTGCTTTTGGTGAAGAGTGCATCAAAATCGTTGTCATTTAGCCCATGCGGATGCTCGCTTTCCGGCTGCAGTTTCATTAGGTCAATTACATTTACGACGCGTATTTTTAGGTCGGGTAATTTTTGCCGTAATATGGAAACTGCGGCCAGCGTTTCCAAAGTGGGTACATCGCCTGCGCAGGCCATTACTACATCAGGGTCAGCGCCGGCATCGTTGCTTGCCCATGTCCAAATGCCAATTCCTTTAGTGCAATGCACTACCGCCTCGGCCATACTTAACCATTGAGGGGAGGGATGCTTGCCGGCAACAACAACATTTACATAATGGCGGCTTCTTAAGCAATGATCCATTACCGATAATAAACAATTGGCATCGGGCGGAAGGTATACACGAACAACAGACGCTTTTTTATTTACCACATGGTCTATAAAGCCCGGATCCTGGTGAGTGAAGCCATTATGATCCTGCCGCCATACATGCGAGGCAAGCAGTATGTTTAACGACGGGATTTTTTTGCGCCAATGCAAACCTGCTGTTACGGTTAGCCATTTTGCGTGCTGGTTAAACATGCTATCAATTATGTGAATAAAAGCTTCATAACAATTAAACAAGCCGTGGCGGCCTGTAAGTGTATAGCCTTCCAGCCAACCTTCGCACTGATGTTCGCTTAACATTTCCATTACACGTCCGTCTTTTTTCAAAAACTCATCATTGTCAATGGTTTCGCCTTCCCACTGGCGGTTGGTTACTTCAAATACTGCGCTTAGTTTGTTTGATAAAGTTTCGTCGGGACCAAATAACCTAAAATTTTTTTGCTTCATATTTAGCTTAATTACATCCCTTATAAACTTACCCAATACCAAAGTATCGCCGGGGCCCATATTGCTGCGGCTTTTTATTTCCAGGGCATAATTACAAAAGTCGGGCATCAGTAAATCGTGCTGTTTGGCGCCGCCGTTTGCATGCTGGTTAGCACCCATACGCTTTGTGGCCAATGGAGCCAGTTGCTGTAATTGCGGTAATAAATGTCCTGCTTCATCAAACAGTTCTTCGGGTCTATAACTTCTTAACCAATCTTCTAATTGTTGTAAGTGTTGGGGGTTTTGTGCGGCATCGGCAATGGGCACCTGGTGTGCACGAAAAGTGTTTTCTATTTTTAATCCATTTACATACTTTGGCCCTGTCCACCCCTTGGGGGTTTTTAAAATGATCATCGGAAAACAGGCGCGTTTTGCATCGTTATTTTCGATTGCATTTTTTTTAATCGCTTTAATTTCTTCTATCACCTTATCCAGCAACGCAGCCATTTTTTCATGCATTTGCAGCGGGTCATCACCTTCAATCAAATATGGTTTCCAGCCATAACCTTTCATCAAAAAATCAAGTTCTTCATCCCCAATTCTTGCCAATATAGCTGGGTTTGCAATTTTATAGCCATTTAGGTGTAGTATAGGCAGCACAACACCATCGGTAACAGGGTTAAGAAATTTGTTGGAATGCCATGCCGTTGCAAGCGGGCCCGTTTCGGCTTCGCCATCGCCCACCACGCAACCAACAATAAGGTCAGGATTATCAAAAACCGCCCCAAATGCATGGCTTAATGAATAGCCTAATTCGCCGCCTTCATGCATAGAACCAGGACATTCGGGCGATACATGGCTTGGGATACCGCCGGGAAATGAAAATTGTTTAAAAAGTTTTCTCAGGCCTTCTTCATCCTGCGAAATTTCAGGATAAATCTCAGAATACGTTCCTTCGAGATACACGTTGCCAACAATGGCCGGACCACCATGACCCGGACCTGAAATGTAGAGCATATCAAGGTTGTATTTTTTTATGATGCGGTTTAGATGCACATAAATAAAGTTTTGCCCCGGTGTAGTTCCCCAATGCCCCAGTAATATACTTTTTATGTGCTCCGCCTTTAATGGTTGTCTCAATAATGGGTTGTCATGCAAATAAATTTGCCCTACAGATAAATAGTTGGCTGCCCGCCAATACGCATCTATATTATGCAGTAACTCAGGCGGCAACGTTTTAGTATCGCTTTCTACCATTTCAGTTTTCATGTATTTTTTTTAGTTGTTGTCATCACTTTTTTTAAATACCGGCATTTGTTTTTCATAGCATCATTGTTGCGTCGCAATCCGTTCATCGGCATCTCAATGTGCATCTTTGTTTACGTGTTAAAGGGCTATTTTTTATGCATTATAGAATTATAGCCTATACAAGTGAACCCTTTTACAGGCTGAGGGTCAACTTTTCCCGAATAAACCGGGGCTATAAAAAACTGCCTTTGAACCGGGCGTGGCAACGATGTTTATTATATATTTCATGCCTGTCCATAAATGTCGTTACATTGTTTATTTTACTTTTAACATACTAGCATTAATGGCCACCACAATGGTACTAACCGCCATTAATGCTGCACCTGTTGCGGGGCTTAATAGTATTCCCCAATTGTATAACACGCCTGCTGCCAATGGAAGTGCCACTACATTATAGCCGGTTGCCCATAGCAGGTTTTGAATCATTTTGCGGTGCGTGGCTTTACCAAATAAAATAAGGCTCACTATGTCTTTTGGGTTACTGTTCACCAGTATTATACCTGCGGTTTCTGCAGCTATATCGCTGCCGCTACCCACTGCTATGCCAACATCGGCCTGCGCAAGTGCAGGTGCATCGTTTACGCCATCGCCGGTCATGGCTACAAACTCACCTTTGCTTTGCAACTCTTTTATCTTTTCCAGTTTTTGATCGGGCAATACTTCTGCAATAAAACTATCCATGCCTAGTGTTTCACTTACGCTTTTTGCCACTTTACGGTTATCGCCTGTTAGTAAAATTGATTTGATTTTTTCCTCTTTTAAAGTAGCAATTGCCTCTGCTGATTCGGGCCTTATTTCATCCGATAGAGCAATGTATCCGGCAAGCGCATCGTTAATAATTACAAACACAACAGTTTCCGTATCATTCGCTTTAAAGCCAGCCGGAATGGCGATGTTTTTTTCTTCCAGATAACCTGGGCTAACCACCAGTATTTTTTTTCCTTCAACTGTTGCTTCAACACCTTTACCTGTAATTGCATTAAAATTTTCCGCAGCAGAAATAGTAAGCGATAAACTTTTTGCTTTCTGTAAAATACCTGTGGCAATAGGATGTTCTGATTTTTGCTCTAATGCTGATGCAAGCCTTATTAATTCATTTTCTGGTCTCACCCCGTCCCTTTCCAACAAGGTGGGTGAAAGCGATACTATTTTTGACACTTCAAACTTGCCAACGGTAAGCGTACCTGTTTTATCAAAAACAATGGTGGTTATTTTTCTGGCATTTTCAAATGATGTTCTGTTTTTGATGAGTAAGCCGTGTTGTGCAGCCAGGGAAGTTGATTTAGCTACCACCAGTGGTACTGCCAACCCTAATGCATGTGGGCAACAAATAACGATTACCGTTACCATTCTCGCCATCGCAAAGTCTAAGGCATAACCAGTTAAATACCAATATAAGAATGTGGCAATGCCTGCTGTTAGTGCAATATAAAATAACCATTTCGCAGCTTTGTCGGCCAGTAATTGCGTTTTTGATTTTGCCTTTTGTGCATCATCTACCAGCTTAATTACTTTGGATAGATAAGAATTTTTTGCTGCGTGCGACACGGTCACTTTGATAGATCCATTTCCATTGATAGATCCTGCAATTACACTATCGCCATCACTTTTTTTAACCGGCTTTGACTCACCGGTAAGCATCGATTCATTCAGGTAGCTTTCGCCTTCTGATATAATGCCATCGGCTGCAATCTTTTCTCCTGGTTTAACTAAAATGATATCCTTTTCTTTTAATGAATCCGTTTTTACATCATGTACTTTGTCGCCACTTACCAGGTGTGCATCAGATGGCATCAACTGCACCAACAACTCCAGTTCTTTTGAAGCGCCGGCAATGGATTTCATTTCAATCCAATGCCCCAGTAACATAACCAGTATAAGGGTTGCCAGTTCCCAAAAAAAGTCCATGCCTTTTAACCCAAATACAGTAGCGGTGCTGTAGAAATATGCTACTGAAATAGCAAATCCTATCAGGGTCATCATACCGGGATTTTTTTCTTGTAGCTCACCTGCCAGGCCCTTTAAAAAAGGCATACCACCGTAAATAAATATGATGGTTGACAGCCCAAATAAAATATACGATGAGCCCGTAAACTGCCATTTAACACCGAGGAATTGCTGTATCATGGGCGACAGCAACATAACAGGTATAGTAATTGCCAAAACTACATAAAACCGCTTTTTAAAATCGGCGATCATCATAGCATGATGGTTATGCCCGGCATGACCCATTGAAGGGTTGGCATGGCGGCTACTTTTACTATGGTTCATTTTGGAATGATCCATAATAATAACCTATTTATTTATTGTCAGTGTTAGCAGAAAAAAGCTTTCCTGCAACGCAATAATGCTATGGTAAATATTTGCTTCTAAAGTAATCATTTGACCCTTGCCCAGTAAAAGCTTTTGTTGCTCGGCAAAAAAGTTAATTTCACCATCCAGTACCTGCACGCTAATGTTTCCAATGGCCTTATGTTCCTTTAATTCGGCATTTTTATGCATACCTATCAGTACTATTGTCGTAGTGTTTGATTTGAATATGGTGATGGAATTATGCTCACTTTCTGCCCAGGTTGTTTCCTGTTTTAAATCGGCCATAAATTTATTCAGGTCTATTTCAACTAGCCTGGCATTCAACATTCGTGCACCTTCGGGCCGTAGGGGAGTAGCTTCAGTCGATTTATTTTCCATTATGCTATTGTTTTTTGATAAGTTGATAATTTTATAATTAATGTATTAGCGATGTCCTTTGTTAAAATGCTATATCCATTTACCAGTAGTTCTTTAAAGCCAAACTAAGGCGGGGGACATGGTATAAAAGTGGCTGATCGCAGGGGTTTGATTCACCCTCAAAACGATAGACTTTGTCAATTTTAAAATTATTGGGCCATAATATCACATCTTCCTGGCGACAAATAAGATGTTTTTCCTTTATACTAAAATCTATCGGGTAGCGTTTTTCCTTCAAGGCATTAATATTTTTGGATAAAATATCATAGAATTTTTTCATCGTCTAAATAATTTTACTCCGGAAGTAACACTTTTAGTGTTAGTCAGATTATATAGTTCTTTTAATGATTTTTCAGCCGGCCAATGATGGTGTTAAGAGATGTCTGTAACTTATCAACGGCGCCATTTACAGCCTGGTCGTACGTGTCGCCTACTGCCGATACCGCAATAGGTTGTCGTCCTTTTAGCCTTGCTTCAAGCAGGCACTTTTTATCATCCAGTGCATCTTTATTCCCATTCTCATCGGAGAGGTGTACTTCAATCCTCGTAATGTGTTCTTCAAACCTGCCGAGTTCTTCTGTCAAAAGAGCTTCTAACTGATTGCCATAGTTTTCGTCCACGCTTACATTTTTGTCTGTGTTTATTTGAATAGTCATCGTTTTATTTAATGTTTGTTATTTGTGAATAAAAAAGCATTGTACTGCTATAATTGGCCTATTATCTTCTTTGGCTTCTTTCTTATTTCCGAGGCTATATTGGTAAGTTCCGTATTTTCGATTGCCTGCATAGAGGCGGTGGGTTCAACAGCAGAGACCTCCACCTGCATCTCTGTTTTTTCCTGAACAATTATATTGCCGGAGCAACATAATACCAATTTTGCCTTCCATTTTTACTGTTAATCATTTCATTTATCATTTCGTTTGCCATGCAGCTGTCTTTTGCAATCCTCTGCATAGTTTCATGCCTCTTTTGTTTATTTGACAGAGCACTCGTTTGCGCCTGCGTTGGGCTGCAATAAGCATATAGTGCTATAAATACTAACTCCAGGATAACTGTTTGCAAATTTTTTATTTTTAAATGTTTTACCCCTTCTAAAAAATTAAAAAGATGGAAACGTTTGCTTGTTAAACGGATATGGTCATTGTTGTTATTATTAGACTCTTTAGAATCAATATTTTTATATTGCAGTTAATATCATCATAAAACAGTGTTGGGATTACTGGTTTGCTTGCCTTTCGGTTATTATGATGTGGCAATAACCCCGAAACCTGAGGTGTTATTTTTATCAATTTACTTATAAGCCGCTCTTCCACTATTTCCAAAAAGGCCGGGTTTTATTTTTGCTTTTGTTGTTTCTTTCCCGCAACCGCGTCAAACTATTTTGGCAGGTATGCATAACAGTGCCAAATACTTTAGTTCCCTCTCTGTTTTATGCCCTTTTAACAGAAGTATCCCGATCAGGTGCTGCTTTTTTACTTCTAATACGTTTGTTTATTTTATACTATAATTACGCCATCGGTGCTGTCATTCTAAACAAGGGCAAAGCATTGTGGGATCATGCGTGACTTGGGGATAATTTGGGGAATAATCAGGGTGAATTTTTTTCTTAATCTATTTTAAGTCCCAGTTGCCCTAATGCGTTGGTTGTTAACGAAAGGTTAGTATGTCGTATACTGGTTATGCCCGCATCAGTGGCAACGTCAACAAACATTTGCACATCATCAATGTACACTACCTGGCGTGGTAATACCTGTGCAGTATCCAACGCCAGCTTAAATATATCTGCATCGGGTTTTCGTATGTGTACATAGCACGATGAAATAAAGAAGTCGATAAAACTATTGAGTTTGAAGTGATGTATTCGGAATGCATTCAACGCGCTCGCTTTGTTGCTAACGGCAACAATTTTTAAATTATTTTTCCGTTTCAGATTTTTATGAAGGCGATCATATCTTTATGCGGCGTAGTTAACGATATGTAATCGCTAAATTCATTAAACGAAAAATCATGCTTTTTATAAAAAACAACACGGTTTAAATATTCTATTAAGGTCACCCTTCCTTCTTCGTAAGTAACAAACATTGGTTTGTGTCGCTATTCCATATCAGGTATATCCAGGTTAAAGTTGTTGGCAGCCTTGTACCTGAATTGGTGTCCCCAACCGTTAAATAAAAGCACCCCGCCAATATCGTGAAACAGGGTGGTAATGTTATTGTCTTTCATGATTACTGTTTATTTGTTGATTCCTTTTTCAACGCTTCAAATCCCGAAACCACCTCAAACAGTTCGTCATTAATAAGGCGTTGGTCCACACGATGCTATTTTATACTGAGACCGGGCAACAGGTGGTTTAATTTTTTTCAACTTTACTTTTGTATTACGGTTCAATAATTACTTTCATTGCTTTCTCCTTGCCGGCATTGCCAAACACCTCGTAAGCGTTCATTATATCCTCTAATTTAAAATGATGGGTGATTAGTTGCTTAGGTTCCAACTTGCCCGCCGATACCGTTTTTAAAAGCATGGGCGTAGTGTTTGTATTTACCAAACCCATAGTTATGGTAATGTTTTGTATCCAAAGGTTTTGGATTTGCAGATCGACAGGTTTGCCGTGGACACCAACGTTGGCAAGGTGACCGCCGGGGCGTACTATCTTTTGGCATATATCAAATGTTTCAGGAAAGCCAACCGCTTCTATCGCCACGTCAACACCATCTTTTGTTTCGTCAAGCAGTCTTTTTACCGCATCTTCCTTACCCGAATTAATGGTATGTGTTGCACCTAATTTCATGGCCATTTCCAGCCGGTTTTCGTCCAGGTCTATCATATAAATTTTGGCGGGCGAGTAGAATTGAGCCGTTAGTAACGCAGCCATACCAACTGGCCCGGCGCCCACAATGGCAACAGTATCACCGGGCTGCACCTGCCCTGCTATTACGCCTATTTCTAAACCTGTGGGGAGTATATCGCTCAGCATCACCAAAGCTTCTTCATCAGCATCCGGCGGAATTAAATAAAGGCTATTATCCGCATGAGGAATACGCACATACTCAGCCTGTGTACCGTTTATTAAATGGCCCAAAATCCAGCCGCCATCTACACAATGCGAGTACAACTGTTTTTTACAGTACTCACAGGTTCCATCGGCCGTAATGCAGGAAATAATGACATGATCGCCTTTTTTAAAATTAGTGACCGACGAGCCTACTTCTTCAATAATGCCAACACCCTCGTGGCCCAGGGTGGTACCTGGTTTTACTGTGGGTGTTTTACCATGCAAAATGCCAAGGTCGGTTCCGCAAATGGTAGTTTTGGTAATTTTTACCAGCGCATCAGTCGATTTTTGAATTAAAGGTGTTGGTATATCTTTTAAAGCAATTTTATCGGGGCCATCATATACCAATCCCTTCATTATTTCGGTAGTACTGATGCCTGTATTTTTGTTATTTACGCCGTTGGTAGCGTTTTGTGCGTTTTCAACTATTGGTATCATTTATTTAATTTTTACGTATGAAGTGAAGAAATGTAGTGTTGTATAAAAGTCGTTATTTTATCTGCGTATTTTAATGATGGTGGTTTTAGGGAAACATGATTTTGATTGTTTTGAAATAGCGCTATTTTGTGTATTGTAATTATTTTTTTGGGTAACTACCACCGGTTACCCGGTTTTGTGACTGCTATTTTGTTTTTAATACAATATGATAAGGGTAGGGTAAATTTCAATTGCATTTGGCGGTAATAAAAAAGCCGGAAGTATAGGGAGTGTTTACCGTTGCAAACGAACTTTTTAATGTTCCTGAAAAAAAGCTGCCCGATGTTTTTATCTGCCCAATATTTTTGGCTGTGTTGTTATCGGTATTTATTTATGCCACATAAACGTCCTTTAATGGTATCAGCCTGTCGGGGTTTGGCCAGCCGCCTTAGTTTTATACTAATGTTATAGTTGTTGTTATTATCATTTTTAATTTTACCCTCCCTTCGGCGGCAGAAACCATGCCGGAGGTTTGAAATGACATTTTTTTGTGCACGATACAAAAGCCGTGAAGATTATTAAAAAAGAAGTAAGCAAATAAATACTTCTTACCCCTGTATATTGCATTGTTATCATGGGATAATATTGTGCGTTATTATTTAATGATATTAGTTGGATGTTTTTTTAGATGTCATAACCGCTTTTTATAACTGTAGAAATCATTTTAAACTGGACAGTTGCATTGAAATGGTGCCTTGCATGCGCAGGTATAATAATTACTTCGCCATGATGTATCTTAAACTCCTTATCGTTAATGGTAAGCTCAGCAGCGCCATCAATTATTTGTATGCAATTATCAAATGGAGATGTTTTTTCTGCCAGTTCTTCGCCGGCATCAAAAGATGAAACGGTAATATTACCCGTTATTTTTTTAACGATGGTTTTGCTTACCACAGCATTGGGTATATATTCAACAACCTGTACCGCTATATAAGTGGTTGACTTTTGTAATTCGGCAAATTCATCATCATATTTCATTGCATTGTATTTACCATTACAAATTTTTCGTGAAACACATTGTCTTAATTGTGTTACTTTATTTTGGTTTATCAGGTACTGTTGGGCAAAATACCTAATGGGGCAAAGGTCGTACGGGGTACAGGGTTGGTCGTTATATATGTATAGGTAAATGTTACATATATCACAGGTTTTCGAGGTTATCCTGGCGCTTTTGTTTTAACTTTTTGAAAAAGGAAGGGGAAAGTCCGGTAATTTTTTTAAACTGGGTAGATAGGTGGGCAACACTGCTATAGTTGAGTTTGGCGGCGATTTCGGTAAGGTTTAGTTCGTTATAAAGCAGTAGTTCCTTTACCTTTTCAATTTTGTGGCTAATGATAAAGTGTTGTATGGTAATTCCTTTTACTTCAGAAAAAGTGTTGGAGAGGTAGGTATAATCGTGTTGTAGTTTTTCGCTTATGTATATAGAGTCGTTTACCTTGGGCAACTCATCAGCATAATGAATCATTTCAATAATCACAGCTTTGATTTTTTCGATCAGAATGCTTTTTTTATCGTCTAATAAGTCAAGCCCCGATTTCAGCAGGTTCATTTTAAGCTGATTGCGTTGGTCCGGCAAAATTTCCTCCAAAGTTTCCACCATGCCCAGGTCAACTGTTGAGTAATGTAAGCCGAGTTTCTTCAATTCTGCTGTTACCATCATTTTGCAACGAAGGCTTACCATGTATTTTATGTAAAGTTTCAATACATGGTAAAGCTACATCCAATGCGTTAGATTAACGTTTTCGTTAATATTTTATAATATTATGGAGGGCCTGGGGGAGGGTTTTGGGAATGTAAAGATGGCTTAGAACCCTATTAACACATTTATGATGTACCCTTTTTAATACGTAAGCGCAAAATATGATGTGTAGGTTAAAAGCTGAATATCGGTGGGTTGTGAATTATAACCGCCAACATAAAGTAGTCCCGACAGGAATCGAACCTGTATCTAAAGTTTAGGAAACTTCTATTCTATCCATTGAACTACGGGACCACTTTATCTACGGTTTATTTCAAATATCATATCATACTTCTATTCCATCCCCGTCCTGCTGCCAGCCCGACAAAGTCATTCTGGCGGGGCGTGAGCCGGGCGGGCATTTAACTATAGGACCAGTCCGCTTTTTTAAAAAGTGAGCGCAAAAATAAGGGTTTCCGGTAATCGTTTTATGGCTAATTTTCCGCATCAATTTTTTTTATGAGATTTCTTCCTTTGCTTAACATTACTCTTTTTAGTGCCCTGTTGCTTGCCCCAAAGCCAGTGGAAGCGCAAAATACGCCACGCCTTAACCATATAGCTGTGTATGTAAACGATTTACAAGTGATGACGAAGTTTTATCAAAACATCGTTGGTCTTGATACTGTTCCCGAACCTTTTCGCGACGGGCGCCATACGTGGTTTTCTGTGGCCGAATATAGCAACCTGCACCTGATACAGGGAGCTGCAGCAATTTCGGTTCACGACAAAAACAGCCATCTTTGTTTTAGCGTGCCGTCGGTTAATGATTACATTAAAACGTTGGTTAAAAACAAAGTTCCATACGAAGCATGGAACGGTACTGCAAACTCCGTAACCAACCGGGTAGATGGTGTTAAGCAAATTTATTTTAAAGACCCCGAAGGTTTTTGGATTGAGATCAACGATGATAAGTAATAAAAGTTCCCTTTTTACAATATAAGCACTACCGTTCCGCCAATTATTAGCAGGGAGCCTATCACCATTTTGGCAGACAGCGGCTCCCCCAAAAACAGAACTGATAAAATAATGGCTATGGCCACACTCATTTTATCTACCGGTGCTACCTGCGACACCCTGCCTAGTTGTAGTGCTTTGAAATAAAAAATCCACGAAAGGCCGGTGGCCACTCCCGACAAGCATAAGAAGATGATATTTTGCCTGGAAAGTGTTTGAATGGTAGAAGCCCCACCCCTAAATATGGCGATGCCCCAGGCAAGTACTAATATTACCACCGTTCGTATGGCGGTGGCCAAATCGGTATCTACTCCCTTAATACCAACCTTGGCAAAAATGGCGGTTAATGCCGCAAAAAAGGCTGAGGCCAACGCATACATCCACCACATAGCTGATTAATTTTATATACTAATGTACCACTTTACTCAGTAAGCTTTTATGCAATGGACCACGTGGTGCCTTTTAATTAGTTGTCCCTAACTGTTGAGGGGGTGTTTTTTAGTGCAGTTACAAGGTTTTCTATAAACTGGTTTCTTACAATGCCGGGTAAAATATTAATGGATAAATAGGGGTTTAGGTCTTCCAGTTCTACCAGTAACAACCGGCCATCGGGCAGGCGGCAGGCATCTACACGGGTAATGCCACGGGTCATATTATTCCAGCCTATAAATTGATAGGCAAATAACAAGTCATCAGGCGTTGGCTCATACACGGCCATGCGCCATCGTTCGGCTTTGTTGGGAGCATATAAGGCATATTGAAACTGGGTGTTGATATAGTAAAACGACACCTCGTACACCAGTGGTACTAATGGTTGAATGAGCTTGTTTGTAGGCCTGGCAGTAAGCAGTTCGGCTTTACCATGCATTTCCATACCAATTGAGTCGGCTCCATCTTTAATTTTTACCACAAATTGGTTTGTATCGCCCAACGCGTCCAGTTGGTCAACATCTTCAACAGTAGGTATAACCGCAAGGCCAGCCTGGTGCAATGCTACCAAATATTGTTTGCCCGCCATATCGCCCTTACCATTAAGCGAGTTAAAGGTTACGATGTTTTTTTGTTTTGCGGCGGTAACAAACTGTTCAAAGTATTGCCGGTAATAGATCACCGGCCCGGTATTTCTAAATACTACCATATCAGCACGTTCCATAAGGGCTATGGCCTGTCGGGGGTCAGCGGTAAGTATATTAAAATGGCGGCGTAGCGTGGCGGTAATAAAAAGGTCTTCATCGCAATAATTGCGGCCCTTAGCCTGGTACGCCAGGTCGGTTAAGTACAATATGGTTCGCATAATACGGCGTGGATAAATTATCTGGTAACCAGGCCACAATAACGTTGTTTTCTATAAATGGACAACTGAAATTTTTTATTTTGTTTTGCACCTGCCCAAAAGCCTGCATTGTTAATTGTTTGCTGCCAAAGCCGTTTTGCGCCGTTTACAAGCGGTGTAAATGGCTGCCCTGCCGATTGCCTTTACCACTTATCTTTGCCTCCCAATTTTAAAATAGATATGAAGTTTTATAACCTGTTGATTAAATACCGCTTTTACTTAAGCTTTGTAGCACTTGCACTGGCTATTTGGGTAAATGTGGCCGCTGGTTTTTGGCCGTCGTTAATTTTGTACCTGTTGTTTGTAGTGGGGATTGCAAGCCATTTTGTAATTGGCCCCATGCGCCTTATACAGGAGCCAATGGAACAGGGCAATATGGAAGAAGTTAAAAGAATAATGGGTAGCATTTGGTACCCACAATTGTTATACAAACCTATACGATCAACTTATTATACGCTAAAAGGCAACCTGGCCATGATGGACCAGGATTTTGATTCGGCCGAAAAGCATATGAAAAAAAGCCTTAGCCTTGGTAGCCCCATGGCCGAAGCCGAAGGTGCCAACAAACTGCAACTGGGCATGATGGCCATGCAAAAAGGCGATTTAAAAACCGGCGAAAGTTATGTGCGGCAAGCCATCCGCGCTGGTTTAGCCGATAAAGAAAGCCAGGCAGTTGCCTTTTTAAGCATGTGCCAGATATACATGAACAAACGCGAGTTTAGGGCCGCCAAAGATTTTTTTCGCAAAGCCAAAGCATTGAAGCCTACCACCAAACAAGTGGTGGAGCAGATAAAAGAAATAGAAAAATACATTTCGCGTATTCCGGGATAAACGTTGTGCAATTTAAAAATAAAGCGACCGGCCTTTGAGAGCCGGTCGCTTTTTGTTTTATTAAAGTTGGTTGGTGAACTAATTGGGAGTGTAAGGCGCAACCTTTTTCGCACATATTTTTAATGGCAATTAAGTTAAATTTGGCTTATGGAAATCAGTGACTATAAACATTGACGAGGAAATTTTAGGAGGTTAACCCGTTTTTAGGGAACACGCGTAAACGTGGAAAGTTTGTTTGACCATTTAAAAGCATTAGTACCACTTCATGAATTTTTAGACGACTTTTTTACCGCATCCAAACAGCAGGCAGTTGCGCTGCCGGAGGTTATTTACACATTTCCCTATTAGCAGTACCTTCTTTTAAAGCATATAATTTTTTTAAGTCAGCATTTTAAGGTAAGGCTACTTTGGTTGCGACGCTCCGTTCATCTTCAACCCATTGTGCATCAAATAAAAAACGTAATTATGTTTTAAATAGCCTGCAACTGATTTGTCCTGCTTCTTTCAAATTTGCCAAACAACTCCTCCACTTTTACAGTTCTAAAGTCAAATATTGCTTTAAGTTGGCTTTTTACAAATAGTCCATGTGCAATATCTCCCAAAAAAAATAATGGAAGTTTATAATGAACTATGTCTGTCATTTCCACGCCACCCTCAATTTCTTTAAAATGATGCTGGTGGTGCCACATGCTGTAGGGGCCAAAACGCTGCTCATCCACAAAAAACTTCTTGTCTTCCACATGTGTAATTTCGGTCATCCAATACATCGGTATTCCCAACACAGGCTTTACCGTGTATTCAACAATTTGCCCCGCATACATGCGGTCGCCATGGTGTTTGCTTTTTATTTGAAACCCGAGCTGGGGAGGGGTAATATCTTTTAAATTTTGGGGCCGGCTAAAAAAATCCCACGCCTCATTTAGCGATATTGGTAGTAACGTAACTGTTTTTAACGAATAGGTCCTGGACATTAGTAATGTTTACCTTACAACAGCGGGCAGGTGCAATAGTTCAAACAGCGGGAGATCGTTAAATCAGCCATTCTCTTACCCTTATTCTTTAAAATAACCTACCGCCTCGCTTTAAAAAAATCCTTCATTAGTTGGGCACATTCATTAACAAGTATGCCAGAGTCAATCGCTGTTTTTGGGTGAAAGGGGTTGCAATCGCCAAAAAAATGGCTATAACCATTTTTAATATCCGAAGCGCCAAATACAACACGGCTTAGTTTGCTCCAGTACAATGCGCCGGCACACATGTGGCACGGCTCAAGCGTTACGTATAGCGTGGCGTTAACCAGGTATTTGCTCCCAAGGTAGTTGCAGGCCGATGTAATAGCGAGTATTTCGGCATGTGCGGTGGGATCGTTTAGTTTTTCGACTGAATTGCGGCCCCTTGCAATTATTTTGTTGTCCATTACAATCACTGCCCCAACAGGTATCTCTTCCTCATCAAAGGCGTATTGTGCCTCCTGTAGCGCCATGCGCATAAACCGCTCATCATTTGCTTCCATATTTATTATTTAATGTGTAAGCCCTTTGGGGCAAACGGTGCACTGCGTTGCTTAAATACTTGCCTGTCACTTATTTTTACCTGCTTTTCGTAACTACCTTCCCGGGCATCATTTTGTATGGGGCATTATTTTGTAATCGTAGTAAAAATCACTTAAAACTTACCAATGGAAACAGCACACCTGCACACCATACAACAATATTTTTTAACAGGTAAAACACGAAGTTACCAGTTTAGAAAGGAGCAATTGACAAAGCTGAAGGTGGTAATACAGGAAAATGAAACCGCCATATTGCAAGCATTGCATAGCGACCTTGGCAAGAGTGCCGAAGAAGCATATGTAAGCGAACTAGGATTTATTTATGCCGAGCTTTCGCACACCATTAAACAACTTGATAAATGGATGAAGCCCAAAAGGGTGGGTTCCCCGTTGTTCCTGTTTCCTTCGCAAAGCACTATAACCCGCGACCCGCTGGGGGTGACCCTGCTGGTTGCCCCCTGGAACTACCCGTTTCATTTGCTGATAGCCCCATTAATTGGTGTCATTGCTGGCGGTAATTGTGCAGTGCTTAAACCATCAGAGTTTAGTAGCCACACGGCCAATATTATCAAAAAAATCATTAGCGAAAATTTTGACAGCGAATATTTATTTGTTGTTACAGGCGATGGCGCAAAGGTGATACCAGCTATGATGAACAACTTTAGGTTTGACCACGTATTTTTTACCGGCAGCACCATGGTAGGTAAGGAAATCGCCAAAATGGCTGCCCCAAACCTAACACCCGTTACCCTTGAGCTAGGTGGCAAAAGCCCCTGTATTGTAGATAAGGATGTTAATATAAAAGTAGCTGCCCAACGCATTGCCTTTGGCAAGTTTACCAATGCGGGCCAAACCTGTGTTGCGCCCGATTACCTGCTGGTGCACGAGAGCAGAAAGAGCGAATTACTGGATAGTCTACAGCAAAGCGTTACTAAAATGTACAGCCCCGACCCCCGCACTTCGCCCGACTACGGAAAAATTATTAACGAACAACGGTTTGATACACTGGCGGCGTTTTTGGCGCAAGGTGAAATAGTAACAGGCGGCAAAACCAGTAAAAGTGATCTGTACATCGCCCCTACCATTATGGAAAAAGTGCGGGAAGATCAACCGCTGATGCAAGAGGAAATTTTTGGCCCCATTTTGCCAGTATTTACATTTAGCCAACCCGAAGAAGCGATGGCTATGGTGGGCAGGTACCCTAATCCGCTGGCGTTGTATGTGTTTACCAGCAATAGCGCTACCGAAGGTTTTTTTACCCGCAATGTTGCGTTTGGTGGGGGGTGCATAAACAACACAATTATACACCTGGCCAATGTAAACCTACCGTTTGGCGGGGTGGGTAACAGCGGGCTGGGCCAATACCACGGCAGGTTTAGTTTCGAAACCTTTACCCGCCCAAAAAGCATTTTAAAAACTGCCACCTGGTTAGACCTTGCTGCCAAATACCCGCCCTTTAAAGGCAAACTTCCCTTACTTAAATTTTTTATGAAATAAGCGATATATGGGGCTGGCAGGATTAAACACTCTGCCATGTTTATTATTAATTGTGATAGATAAAGTGAGCTATAACTAGTTAGTTATAAGTATACACCTTACAATTATTCACTGTTAGCTATTGCTAACTTATACCTTAGCAGTAAAGGTTTTTTGAACACAACTAATCTCCAATCCTGAAATAGTATAATAAAACGGGATTGAAATCCCGAAACATCAAAATAATTTGGGATTGTAATTCAATAATATTATTCTGTTTTTGGAATTGAACGGAAAATTATGATTGACCGGGTGATAACTGACCGCATAAGTAGCAGGCTTTTTAAGGGTAAGGCCATTATTGTTTTTGGTGCCAGGCCGACAGGCAAATCCACCATGGTCAAGACTTTTTTTACCGATAAAGACCATTTATACCTGAACGGAGATGATGCGGATGTGCGTGAAATGCGTACCAATACAACTGCCGCCCGGTTAAAAGTTATTATGGGCAATAAAATTATCTTGTTTTTAGACGAAGCCCAACGCATTATAAACATTACATCAACCTCAAAGCTTTTTACCTACAAGCTTAAAAACATACAAGTAATTGCCACCAGTTCGTCGGCCTTTGAGTTATCAAACCAGGTAAATGAGCTGCTAACCGGCAAAAAGTACGAATACATGTTGTACCCCTTAAGTTTTAGCGAAATGGTAGAACATCATGGTTTGGTAAAAGAAAAACGGATGATTGAACATAGGCTGGTATATGGTTACTACACCGAAATTGTGACTAAACCTGGTGAGGAAGGCGAAATATTAAAGTTGCTGGCCAACAGCTACCTGTACAAAGATTTGCTGATGCTGGAACAACTGAAAAAACCAATGTTGCTATAAAAGCTGTTAAAGGCATTGGCCCTGCAAATTCGCAGCGAAGTAAGTTGTCAGGAATTATCGCAAACCATTGGCAGCGACAATAAAACGGTAGACAAATACCTCGATCTGTTGGAAAAGGCGTTTGTGGTTTTTAGGTTACCGGCGCTAAACCGAAATGTGCGTAACGAAATTAAAAAGGGCAAAAAAGTCTATTTTTTCGACTGCGGAATCCGCAAGGCCATCCTTAATAATTTTAGCCCACTAGCCTCCCGAACCGACGCGGGGCATTTATGGGAAAATTTTGTGATAGCCGGGCGAATGAAATACAAACGAAACAATAACCTGAACATTACCCAATATTTTTGGCGTACCACCCAACAGCCACAAATTGACCTTGTCGAAGAAACCAGCGACCAATTTTTGATTTTTGAATGTAAGAGGAACCCAAAAGCCACTGCCCGGTTTCCCTTAACGTTTACGCAAAATTATCCCTTCAATAAAAGTTATATCGTTAATCCTTAAAATAAAGAGGAAGTATTATTGTGAGCTTAAATGCACACTATTTAGCTTGTACAGGGCATATATTTAACCTGATTGAAGGATGTGTTAATGGACAAATACCGATTTTTCCCCACTTTTTTTGTTGATAATTTGCAGGTATCGTTTTTGCAACAGTTGCTACTAAATCAATTTAATTTTTTAAATTAAAAAAACACATTATGAACAGTTTTTCAAAAATAGGACTAGCCGTATTGGCTGGTATTACCGCCGGGCTGGTTACCGGAATTTTATTGGCGCCCGAAGAAGGTGCAAACATTAGGAAAAAACTTGCCAAAAAAGCAAGGAAATACGAAGATATGTTAAAGGAAAAAGGGAGTTATTTGGAAGACAGGGTAAAAGAAAAGTCTAATCAATTTAAGAATAAGGCCAGCGACTTTGCCAGCAAAGTTGAAACCATTAAAGGCGAGGCTCAAAAAGCTGTTGAACAGTTCGGCTAAAAACTACCAACTCCTTTAATTTTAAAAACGACCATTTGCTATAATTGCAGGTGGTCGTTTTTATGATATCAAAACCAGCTTTCCGTAATCAATCCCATTTACTACTTTCCCCTTCGTTGTTTCAATATGGTAAAAAACGAGCGGCTATGTATTTCATTTAGGGTAAGCCCTGTTGCCAATGACTCCTCAATAGTTATAGCCCCACAATTTAGAGCTTTTAAAAAGAAATTAAGCAGTCCCTGCCCTGTGGCGGCATCATCAAAAATATCGCCGGTAAGCGTGGAAATGGCTGCTCGGTCAACAAACGTCTTCAGCCTATAAACTGCATTGTTATAGCTGCTTAAAAAAAAGTAATAAGTAGCGGCATAGCGCATGGGTAGTTGTGCGGGGTTAAGATCCCACCCCTGGTAAAATCCATTAGTGAGCGAATGCATGGTATGGTCGAAACCGGTTTTCCAGGCGCTGTGTACCGAAGCATGATTTTCGGCCAACTGCCCATAGCTAAGGTTCTCACCCCGGTGCGGTGCAACGGGCATTACATTGGTAGCCCCGTCCGATAAAAAAATGCCGGTGCCGGCAAGCGCTACTTTTGTCATATGGTGGGCAAAGTCGCATACGGGGTGGTCCATGGTTTGGTACCTGGCCGTTATGTTACAACTGGCTGTATAATCGTAAGTGCCAAAATGCGCCGCAATACATCGGCCCTGGCTTGCTTTTATAATGCGGAACAGCGGGTTGCGCCCTTCATCGTCCATAATTATTTGGGTGGCCTCAACCATGATCTCCATTTTTAAGGATCCGGATGATAAATTATTTTGTTGCTCAATAACTACAAACAGTTTTACCAGCGCTATTACCTGTTGGGGCATAGTTACCTTGGGTAGCATTACTACAAAATTATCGGGTAGTTTACCATTGGTTTTTTCAAGTAACGTGGTTAAAAAAATATCAAGGGTTCGCACACCGCGGTATTTCATGTCTTCGGTAAAAGGTTTTATGCGTATACCTATAAACGGCGAAATGGTACCGTCGGCCATGCCAATAGCCAGTTCGCTGGCAGCCTGTTTGGCGGTAGCGTCTTCTTCATCGTTGGGGCGGTTGCCAAAGCCATCTTCAAAATCTATCCTAAAATCCTCTACTGCTTCAGTTTGCAGCTTTTCAACTATTTTATGGTATATAGAAAAGGCGAGGTAACCCGTTTCATTTTTACGATTGTCAGGGCTAAGGTTTTCCATTTTCGTTACCAGCGCATCAATATCTTTTTCTAACGTCGGCAATAGGTGGTAGCCTGGAAACTGCAATGCCGTGGCCAGTGCTACAAAATTGGGTGCATAGGTTTGCATGCTGCGCAAGGCTATATCGCCCATTTTTACGGTAGTATCGCGTTTAAATAAATTAGCGCCACCATACACCGTATGTACGGGTTGGCGGTCGGGCCTGTCGCCGGGGTATTTTTGTTGAAAGGCGCGGTTGGCAATGCCTAATTCATCCAATATTTGTTGCTGTAGTTCGTTGGGTATGCTATGGTTCATAAATGGGTAATTTTGGTCAATACCAAAATTAGCGTCTCTTTACTCAATCATGCACATTAACTATTTTCATTTGGTTTGACGTGAAGGAGGATATATCTATGACCTTTTTTACCAAAGTTCCAGATTGATTAAACGAAACACTCACGTGGGACATCGGCGGGTAAATATATATACAGTCAAAACAAGTATTTAATTCACTGACATTACATTTTGACAGCTATTGTCAGCGCTAATTTTATTAAGTTAATGCGGCAGTAAAAATTTAATTCATGTTTTAATGCTTTATCTACCATTTTTATATCTTCAGCCATCAAGCCCTTTTTTAGATTATCGCAGTCAGACGCCCTAATATTTTCCCTGGTGCAACCTGCAAGGGTTAAAACTAATAATACAATTAAAGCACTATATTTTACAAGGCGCATATGTAAATTTTGAGGTTGACAACCTGTGTAAGTAGAACGGTTCTTTTTTGACTATTAACATGTGCCTATAGCACCTGAAAGTATCGCGACAATGAAATCATTTAAGGTAAAATTTCAAATAACAATAGTTGTGTCTTTTGTAGCTTGGCAAAATTATTATCCGATACAAAAATGAGCGACCGATGACCATTTGGCAATGTAGGCCCAAAGGTAACCCCCTCAATATTATCGGTATAAATGCCTAGCTCGTCCATATTTAGCAACACCTTTTTTGCTACCGTTTTTACAGGTGGCAATGCCAGCAACGACTGGTTTTGGGCAATGTTTTCGGCAGTGCTGAGGTCGGCAATAAAAACCTTTATGGTGCAAGGCAACCGCCCAAACGAAAAGGAGCGCTCAATTACCAACAGTTTGTTGGGCGATAAGTAGAGTATTTCCGGCACTCCGTTTACGCTAAATGCATTGGCAGGGGTAGGGGTATAAGCTACTGCATCTAACTTATAGGCAAACTGCGCTATCGGTTTTTGTGTAGCCATATCGTATTGTATAATGCGTATCCATGCGTTGCTGTCGGTTAGCCCTGCCCTTGGGCCATCCTGGTACAAAGGTTCCTCCATGCTTACAAAAAGGCTTTTAAAATCGTTGCTAAAGGTTACGCCTTCTAAAACCCCGTTTTGACGTGGACCGTACCCGGCCGCCGACATTTGTAATTGTGGCGGCAGCACCAGCGTATCAATAAATTTTCCGCTACGGTCTATAATGGTAATGGCCGGGTTAATTAACAGGGTGGTAGTGCTGCTTACTATCCGTTCACCTTCGCTGGTCCATATTAGTTGGTTGGTATTGGGGTTAAACCTAATGCCTTCGGGGTCGGGCGTTTGGGCCGGGTTTTGTTTTGAAGAAGGGTAAGTGCTACCATTTTTTTGTAAAAGATTCGTGACAGAAGAAAATGTTACGCTGTCCAGTTTTCCATTGGTTAAGGTTATTTGGGTGGTGTAAAAACGAGCCGGGTTAATGGCCGACCGGTCGTCGGATATTAAGTAATATTCGTTTGCTACGGGGTTGTAATCAATTCCTGATAAACCACCAACCATTGTTCCATTAAACGATTTGGTAAACAATATTTCCAGTTGATTTACATAAGCCAGTTTTATAACGTCATTTTTATTTAAAGTAGATTTTGTGCGGACAGTACTGCATGAAACCAGTACAACCAAAACCAGCAACAGGCAATTGTGCAGGAAACTTAGCGGCATGAATTTTTTGCAAATATCCATGAACAGCATCACAACTAAAATGATAAAAATAATTGTGTTAAAAAGGAAAAACTATAGATAACGATGCTAGCTACTTTAGCTAAATACTAACATTTATTATCATGTGTTTGCCTACTATAATTTACCTTTACAATCTATGAAAAAAGTGTTTGCCATATTATTTCTCCTGCTATATTCAGCATCGTTTTCGGGAATGATCTGGGCAAAAGATTGCCAACAAATTAACCCGCTTAAAAGCGATACCAACCAACGAAATCACTATTGTGGCCAATTTACAGCTTCGGTACCAGCCACCGAAAATCATCCTTTATTACAGTTTTGTAAACTCATAAAGGTGCATCAGGAGGTGGTTGTAAGTAAAGTTGTTAAAGCACAGGCTTTCTATTTATTGCCTACACTGGTAGATCCTTTATTAATACTTGCCTCCCTACGTTCCAGCAGGGTACACAATGCCGGCTTTTTACAAATGCCCTGCTATAAGTTATACCTGCATAATCTTCGCCTGTTAATTTAATATGCATTGCATTGCGCCGCAGCAGGCGTAAAGTGCATTTTCCTTTATTTATTATTTGGCTCTATCAGTATTTTGGTTTGCAAATAAATTATTCATCATAAAAAATAAAATCATGAAAACAATTATTAGTATTTTACTATTTACGTCGTTATTGCCTCTTATTGGCTTTACACAAACTCAACCCGATTGTTGTGTAGAAAACGACTGCGTTAAAATAATGACCAAATCGCCCACAGTACAAAAAGGTTATTATGCAATTGGAAATAACAAAGCAAAATTAACCGGCAATAATACAATGTTCAGGTGCTGCAAAACCGATAATGTAATTGTGGTTACCAGGCCAAACCAAAGTGCCCAAAAAGGATATTACACCATTACTGGCAACCAACAAAAACTGGCCGACAAAAAAGCACAATATGTAGTGGTACAAAACCCGCAAAGGGTTACCAAAGGCTATTACGCCATAGGTAGCAACCACGAGGAGTTACCACAAAAGCTTGCGTTGGTAAAAAAGACCTGCCGCTGTATTTGTGGTTAATTATATAACCAGCATTTCAAATGTAAAAGGGCCGTGTATGCCGCCCTTTTTTTATGTGCCTAAATATATCGAAAGCAATAAAATCGACAGTTGTTATGAAATACGGTTAACTGTATTAGTCCATACCACTAATGTAAAAACGTGCTTTTGTACTACAACTAACGTTGGGCGTAGCTTTTGTAGTATCTTTTCTTATAAAAACAAATACTATGTGGAAAGAAGAGGATAACACCTTGTACAAAAAATTTACGTTTAAAGATTTTAGCGAAGCTTTTGGTTTTATGACGCGTGTGGCCATAGAGGCAGAAAAGATGGGGCATCATCCACTGTGGAAGAATGTATACAATACCGTAGAGTTTTGGCTCAATACCCACGATAAAGGCGATGTGGTTACCGATAAAGACCGAAAACTTGCGGATAAGATAGATGCATTGGTTGGATAGATCGATATTAAAAAATAAAGGCATCATCAATGGTTTGCCGATTGATGCTTACTTCAAAAATGTTTGTATTTGAAAGTAGATAAGCGCTGTTGTTAACAGCCAGATGTGGCAGTGCGGGTACTGGCTTTTTGCAGCCCTGGTTTTCAACCAACGTTTTGTCCTTATTAAATATAGGGCCCTCTTTGGTCGTGGTTTGTCGCCGTTGTTAATCAGTTTAATCGTTTTTGAAATTTGTTTGTCAATGTTTTGGAGTTTATTTACTCGAAAAATGATGTTTCGCTTTTTTCCTGGAATTAATTTTTTAAATTTATTTTTTAGTATAGGGTCTTGTTAAATTACAGCGTCTAATACTTCAGGCAGGTCTACATGTAACTGATAAGGATTTTCTATTAATTTAAATTTTATTTTATTGCCATATTGTCTACTAACTAATTCTACATTTTTTGGAAAGAGAATTATAAAATAATTTCCATCGCAAGGGTGGTTTAGGCCGCACCGAAAGCATATTTTTTTTCCAGCTTGCATATAAACCTTGTATGCCGTTTGTTTTCGTATTTCTCTAAAAGGGCGGCATCAATTTTTTAAAAAGAAATAACCGCCTTTTCTTTTTTCTAATTATTCAATTACCTGTTCGCTTTTAAAAACTTTCATAAAATTGTAATAACCATCTACAATCTGGTGCTAATATTTTGGAACCGGGCTTTATAGCTTTTTTTCAGCAGTCGTTGCAGCCTGCCTTTATGACCACAGCGGTCGCACACTTGTACTGTTGGTATTTTTATTAGCCTTTTTTATCGTGATGTTATATTAAGCCTTGAGCGTACCAAGTAGCGAATAATCATTAAAATTGTTTTGTCTTCACTACTTTATTTTGGCAGATAAAATATTTACCGAAATAAAAATAAATGACTTTTAAAGAAAATTTGTAAAGGCAGATGGCCGTTTTAAAACGCTTACTTTAATTAAATAGCTCCCTTCTTTAATGCCTCTACCGCATAATTAGCTGCACGGGCAGTTAAGGCCATGTAGGTAAGCGATGGGTTTTGCGTACTGGTGCTTGTCATGCAGGCACCGTCGGTTACAAATACATTGGGGCAGTTATGAAACGCATTCCACTTGTTAAGCAGCGATGTTTTGGGATCGTTGCCCATGCGGCATCCACCCATTTCGTGTATATCTAAACCTGGTGCCTGGTGGCTGTCGTTTTGTGTTATGTTTTTGCAGCCCACTTTATCAAACATTTCTGAGGCAATGGTCAAAAAATCATTCATACTCTTAACATCGTTGTCATCAAAATCAACCGAAGTAATTAGTTGCGGTATACCCCATTCATCTTTTTTATCGGGGCTCAGCCGTACATGGTTGCTTTTTTTAGGTATTGTTTCGCCTTGCATCATTACGCTTACATTCCAGTCGCCCGCTTCCGACAAGGCTTCTTTTAATTCTGCGCCAATGGTATCGCTTTGGCCATAGCCGCGGTTTGCACCAAAAAACACCATGTAGCCGCGCAAAAAATCAGTTTCCTGCTTATATACGTTGCGAAAGTTGGGCATCATGGGTTGGGTGGGGCGGCGGCCGTAGTAGTATTTGTCTGTCGGGCCGTCGTAACCGGCACTGACTGTACCACGGTAGTTGTGAAAAGCAATGTATTTACCCAACAAACCATTATCGTTTCCAAACCCGTTGGGAAAGCGGGTGGAAGTGCTGTTCAACAATAACAAATTAGTATTGAGGCACGAGGCATTTACAAAAATGACCTTTGCAAAATATTGGGTGCTCTGTTTGGTTTGATTGTCTATAACGTTTACCCCGGTGGCCTTGCCTTTTACACTGTCGTATATTAACGAATGCACTACCGACTCGGGTAGAATTGTGAGGTTACCTGTTTTTAACGCCCAGGGAAGTGTGCTTGCATTGCTGCTAAAATAGCCGCCGTAAGGGCAACCTCTTTCGCATAGGCGGCGGGCCTGGCATTGGTTGCGGCCCTGCTCAATATGTATGGGGTTAGGTTTGGTTAAATGGGCACACCGGCCCTGTACTACATAGCGATTGTTGTAGCTGGCCATTATTTTACCACTGATATCTTTTTCCACACAATTCATATCCCATGCGGGTAAAAACTCGCCATCGGGCAGGGTGTCGTGGCCGTCTTTATTGCCGCTGATGCCTGCAAATTTTTCTACATGGCTGTACCATGGTGCAAGGTCGTCATAGCGTATGGGCCAATCTACGGCAAAACCATCGCGGGCAGGTCCTTCAAAATCGTATTTACTCCAGCGCTGGGTTTGCCGGGCCCACAACAGGCTTTTGCCGCCCACCTGGTAGCCGCGTATCCAGTCAAATGGTTTTTCCTGTATGTAGGGGTGCTCGTTATCTTTTACAAAAAAGTGGTCGGTTGCATCGCTGTAGGCGTAGCACTTTTTTACAATGGGGTTTTCAGTGGTTATGGTTAGTGGCATTATTCCGCGGTGTTCAAAGCCCCATGGTGGGTTAGTGGCGGTGGGATAATCTTTAAGGTGCACCACATCGCGGCCCCTTTCTAAAAGCAATGTTTTTAGTCCTTTATCGCATAGTTCTTTTGCGGCCCAACCGCCGCTAATGCCGCTGCCAATCACTATGGCATCGTAGGTATTTATTTCTTTTCCTTTTAAATTGATGGCAAGGGTATCTTGTGGCATTGCGGGTTTATTTGTTTTTAAATATACCATAGTAAAGGGTAATGATGGTGGTGGGGCCTTTGAATTTTGATTTAGTTTGAGGTTTTTGTTGCTTTGTCATCCTCTTTAATTGAAACCTGCGTAAAATGGAAACGAAGGTTTGATTAATTGGCAAATGGATGGCAATCTTTTCCTTTTTTCCGCACTTTTAAAAACGTACACCGAATACCTGCATTACACCGCGTTTTATTTTATAATTGGGTGTTTTAAGGCAACAAATAGTTGTGTTTTTAATTGTTGGATTGTTAAAATGTAAGGCCGTAATGCCACAGCCCATGGTGCAGCCCAATGCTATGGCCCGGCGGTATAGACCAGCCCTGTAAGGGGCGAAATACGATCGATTACAGTTGTAGCAAATGGTTTGTATTACCATCAAATTAAGAAGTTGCCATCGGCGGATTTTGTAAGCTCAGGTTGCAAAAGCGATGAGTGCAAACGATAGTTAATATTTTGCCCTGTCAGGGCTTGTAAAATGAATGGTAAAGGGTCCGTGGTTTCTACCCCCCGCTGTGATATTTTGGCCTGACTGATAATGAGGAAAGAGGACACTGCAGATGAAAACAATCAGAAAATCTTTTAAGGCGTTGCAATGCTGAAAACAGGAAATGGACTTGCAAACAGTTAGCACTCTGTTTACTCTTTTTTGTAGAAAAAAATATACCGAAGCGCCCAGAAACACGTCAACTTAAGAAGGTAAAACTTTCGCCAAAACCTTTACAAGGGGTTGGTTTGAAGCACAGGAGTGATAAAAAAATAACTATGATGCTTTAAAAGACGCTTTGAAAAGATGAGGTACAAGGGTGTGACACAAGAATGTAGCCTGAAAATCAAATGCTCGTTACCAAAAAAAAACCCTTGCGTTTACGCGGATGCGAAGGGCTAGGGACAGGCTCCAAAAAAGCCAGTAGGGAAGTATTATATCCCCTTTTTGACGAGGTTTTTTAAGGTAGCTTTTGTACTTTTTTGCTACGGCGGACATGCGATGCTGAAAAGTGGTGGGGCTTTGATGCTTTTGTTAATTGGGTTAGTACAATAAAGAGTCAACTGCTTTGGCCTACACACCCGGTATTTTTTTGTTTTGTGCGGCAAGGGTTGCAGCCAGTTCAATGCGTTTGGCGCGGGTGGCGTCGGTTTTGGAAAGCTTTATCCAGCGCAGAATAAACCGCTGGCTGGAGGGTGCAAAGGCATCAAAATTTTGTGAGGCCGGGAAGTGATTTTGCAAGCTTTCCACAAAATCAGCGGGCTTTATTAGTTTGTCAACATCGTCCATTAAATTCCAAAGGCCGGCGGCTTTTGACCTTTGTACAGCTTCGCGGCCGGCGTCCATCATCCGGCCTTCTTTTTCTAGTTTGGCAAACCGGTCTTTATATGTTTGGGTCCAGTGTTCAACGCGGCGGGGCGATATCATTTGCATCACCCTTTCCTCATCAATTTTTCGTTTAATACCATCTATCCAACCAAAACAAAGCAGCGCGTCTAGCACCTCGCTGGTGGAAACATATTTATTTGCTATTAGCTTTTTATAGCTTACCAGCCAAACACTTTGTTTTTGCTGATAGTTGTTTGCCAGCCATTGCCTTAACTCGGCGGCGCCAGTTACCTGAACCTGTAAAAAATTTTCTGTCTTAATTATTGGTTTAAATAAGTGAAGATTGTTGTTTTGTTTGCTTACACTATATACCCGGGTGATATTGCGGCGGTAATTTAGTTTTTTAACCTTTTAATCATAAGCCCGACGCCGCTAAAGTATTTAAAATATTGATGGGTTGAAATGTAATCGTTTATAATGGCCATTCCGTTTGGTTTAATTGCCGTGCTATTTAAAAACAGGCTTGTCGCTATGCTGCTTTATTATTATTGTTAAATGATTATCCGCTATTTGGTACACTTAATGCTGAATTTAAAATCCTGATAAAAAAGGCTCAATAAAATTACCATCGGTACATGTATGCGACGCTCATCCGATTGTCAGTTCGACAAAATCATTCGTGCGGTGCATTAGCCGGGCTGGCAACGACTAACGAAAACAGCTATAAAGCCGGCCTCCATAATATCAGGGCCAGATTGCGGATAGATATTTAATACTTAATAAAATATCAGTGGCTGAACAAAGGGTAATAATCACCAGGAACAGCGATTTCTTTAAAAGTTTTATTGTTAAAAAAGAACCTTACAAATTGATAATGGTAAAACCTGGTAATACTTCCAAAAAAGAGCTCCCTGAATTTTTCAAAAACAAATTTGCAGAGATAATTGAAAAGATAAAAGTAGAAGATATGATTCTCCTGGCTAAAGAAGATTAAGCCATCACAGCGTTCCATGATTTTCACAGTTTTGTCCTTGGCAGTGCGGATGCCGTTGTCCCGTACTTTTTACCTATCGTGTGGACACATCCTTTTTATTTCTATCTGAACCTTGAATTTTGGAAAAGGAATATTAAACACAGAGAAAAACAAGAGTCTTTCACAGAGGACGCAAAGATTTAGCTCTGGCTTTTCTCTGTGCTTCTTCCTTTGTGTACTCTGTGGTTACTTTATTTTGATAAAAGTAAGATGTGTCCGCACGATAGGTACTTTTACGGGATTATCACCTGTAACTTGTGTGTGGGAGCTTTCAGCCTAAGTAATGAGTTGGAAACTTGTAATCAAACTTTCCACTTCCCCACTTTGGCGTAAGTGTTCTCTGGGTTGGTTTAAGTGTTCCATCGGATCACTTAAATCATTACTGATAGCATGCTCTTGTCCGGCGATCGTACTACAAAGCTCAGAACATAAACAAAAGCTCAGAAAAGAATAGCTGCCCGC